>PDWI01000247.1_pt1 | contig 83745 bp, 76 predicted proteins | sample 1430891 | NCBI WGS metagenome assembly PDWI01 (sample SAMN01162508, study PRJNA174530) | Oral metagenome, whole genome shotgun sequencing project. | biome: Marine environment; feature: Marine mammal; material: Swab sample of the gingival sulcus; isolation source: swab sample of gingival sulcus... | reverse complement strand
AGATATAACTGGTAACACTCTTGATTTAGTTTATGTACAACCTGTATCGCTGAGATAAAAATATTTGATATAAAATATAATAATCAAGGGGCGAAAGCTTTTTACGCAATTTACGATTTACGAATTAATTTATTTTTACAGTTGACGAAAGAAAAAAATGTGGTATAATTATTAAAAAACGTAAATGCAAATGAATTGCAAGTAGGAGTTGTTAAAATGAAAAAGAATTTATTTTTAATTTTTGTGCTTTTAATATTTGTTTTATTTGGTTGTGCAGATAAAGAAGCTAGTACAAATAATGGTGTAGAACAAAATAAACTTAAAGTAGCGGTATCAATTTTGCCAGAAAAATCTATTGTTGAGGCTATTGGTAAAGATAAGGTGGAAGTAGTTAATATGATCCCAGCTGGTAATAGCCCTGCAAATTATGCACCAACTCAAAAAGAAATGGTGGCGTTATCTGATAGTAAGATTTATTTTGGGATTGGAGTTCCAACGGAAAATGCAAATATTTTGCCACTTATAGAGTCTGGTGACTATGATTTAAAAATAGTACATTTAGAAGAAGAAGTAAGCAAAAAATATCCAGATAGATATTTTGGAGAGGTGCATGACCATGATGATAAAAATGACGATGATGCGGAAGAACATAGTCATGAGCATGAACATGACGAAGAAGTAGAAGAGCATAGTCATGAGCATGAACATGACGAAGAAGTAGAAGAACATAGTCATGAACATGAACATGCTGAAGAAGTAGAAGAACATAGTCATGAGCATGAACATGCTGAAGAAGTAGAAGAACATAGTCACGAGCATGAACATGCTGAAGATGAAGGAGAACATCATGGGCATAGTCATACAGGCAGAGACCCGCATATATGGTTATCACCAAAAAGGGTTAAATTGATGTCTAAACTTATAGCTAATGAACTTATTGCTTTAGACCCAAATAATGCAGATTTTTATAATAAAAATCTTGATGAATTTTTAATGGAATTAGATAAAGTTGATAAAAGTATTAAGTTAGGTTTTACAGAATTTGAGGGCAAACCATTTTTGATTTATCATCCATCACTTGGATATTTTGCTGATGAATATAATTTACAAATGATTGCATTAGAGTCGGATGGAAAAGCAGCGACAGTTCAAGGAATGACAGAAGTTATTAATTTTGCTAAAATGAATAATATAAAAACTGTATTTTATCAAGCAGAATTTGATTCAAAACAAGCAAAGTTATTAGCTGGAGAAATTAAAGGAAATACTGTTCAATTAAACCCTCTTAGTCCATATATAATAGATAATTTTAAACAGATTGCAGAACATATTGAAAAAAGTTTTAAATAGAAAAAATATTTAATAAAAACATGATACAATAATAATGATAGAAGGGTATTTATATAATACCCTTTTAGGCGTTTAAATATTTATGAGGAGTTATTATGTTGCAATTAGAGCTAAAAGATGTAAGTGTATTTTATAATGAAGTTTGTGCTTTAGAAAAAATAAATTTAAAAATATCTAAAGGTGATTTTCTAGGTATAATAGGCCCTAATGGTGGAGGAAAATCTACACTTTTAAAAGTTATTATCGGCATAGTAGATATTAGTGGTGGTGAGATTTTACGTTCTGATTCCTTAAATATAGGCTATGTTCCTCAGTTTGCTTCATTTAACAAAGATTTTCCTATTAGAGTTTATGATGTGATTTTGATGGGTAGACTTCATAATAAATTAAAATTATTTAAAGTTTATTCAGAAGATGACCATTTGGCTACAAAGAATATATTAGAAAAACTTAGTATAACTCATTTGGCTAAAAGGCATATATCCGAACTTTCGGGTGGCCAGTTACAAAAGGTGTTGATTGCTAGAGCTATAGTTAGTAATCCAAATTTATTGATTCTTGATGAACCTACTGCTAGTCTTGATGGAGAGGCTAGGGGTGATATTTATAGACTTCTTAAAGAGCTTAATTCTGATATGACTATCATGGTTGTAAGCCATGATATGGCTGTTGTTTCTTCGTATGTAAGACAGGTGGCGTGTCTTAATAAAAGCTTATATTATCATGGTGATACTGAGAGTATAGGTGATAGTCTTGAAAGGGCTTATGGTTGCCCAGTTGATGTAATTGCACATGGTAAGCCGCATAGAGTATTTTTAGAGCATGGAGGTGTTAGAATATGATAAGTGATTTTTTTAGTTATCAATTTTTACAAAATGCTTTCTTTGCATCTATTTTAGCTAGTATTGCTTGTGGTATTATCGGAGTGGTTATTTTAGAAAAAAAACTTGTTATGATGAGCGGTGGTATATCTCATACATCTTTTGGTGGGATAGGACTAGGATATTTACTAGGAATTGAACCTTTAATAGGTGGATTTTTGTTTAGTATTTTAGCTTCACTTGGAATTATTAAAATAAAGAAAGGGACTAAAACTTCAGAAGATACTTTAATTGGCATGATGTGGGCTGTTGGTATGGCTCTTGGTATTGTTTTTATAAGTATTCGTTCTGGGTATCCGCCTGATATGACTTCGTATTTATTTGGTGATATACTTACTGTTTCAAGAGTTGATTTAATATTTATGCTTTTTCTTGATGTGTTGCTTTTTGGGGTAATATTTATATTTTTTGAATATTGGAAAACTTATCTTTTTGATGAGGAGTTATTAAAAGTTTTAAATTACAACGTAGATAAATTTGAGATAGTTTTATATTTGCTTATAGCTATTTCAATAGTGATACTTATAAAAGCAGTAGGAATAATACTAGTTATAGCAATGCTTACGATACCAGCTTCAATTGCTAAAATGTTTTTAAATGAATTAAAATTAGTGATGCTCTTATCTTGTTTTTTAGGATTGATAAATTTTTTAGTGGGACTTGGCATTTCTTATTATATAAATATTTCTTCGGGAGCAACTATAATAATTGTATCAACAGTGTCGTATATTGCAGCAAGTTTAATAAAAAAGAGTTTAAATGCTAGGGCTAGTGCATAGTTTTATGGATTTTAATAGAAAACCCTTTTGATATTCAGTAGAGGAGGTTATCTCAATAACTGTTTATCAAAAGGGTTTTTAGTAGGCAAATTATTTTTTATTGGAGATATTTATTCATTAATCTTTAAGATATAAGGTTTTAATATCTCGGGTAGATTGTTAATATCATTTAATACTATATAAGTGTAGCTCTCTGTTTTTTCTATTGACATATTAGTAGTAGGTTTTAGTTTTAACCCTAGGGCAAACGAATTGTCGCTGCTATCTGAATATCTATCTCTTTTGTCTTTGTACTCGTTTAATGCGATATTAACATCGCCGTCATGAAGATAATCTATTAATTCCTTTATAGTTTTAGGGTCTGATATTATATTTTCATTAGAAAGGATTAATTTTTTCCCATATTTATCTTCATAGTCATCATAAACTATAGAGTCAATAGTTTCATATGTTGAATTAACTATTATAGCTTCTTTAACATCTGATGGGTCTATAAAAAGTTTATTATAGTATTCATTGTCTTTAAGCCATTTTATAATAGTAGGGTTGTTAAATGAAAATACTAAGTCAAAGTCATATGGAATTAAATCGTTTTCTAATGAATTCTCATCATATTTTTTATACTCTCTAAAATGCTCATCTCTGTACCAGTATCTATTATACATTAAGTCTGTTTCAAAGTTTGCCATTACATTAACTTTATATAAGTTTGTATAATAATATAAACCTTGGAATGGTACCCATGAATTTTTATCTTCATAAGCAGATTTTTTCATTATATCAACAAGCTCTTTTATTTTTTGTTTATCTGCTATAGTTATTTTTTGTTTCATCGAAGTTTCTGAAACGTATTCTGAATATAAAGTGATTTGTGTAATTTCAAATGGTAAATCCCAAAGTAACATATTGTTATTATAAATATATTCTTTTGAAGTTACTAAGTCCAAAAATTCTTCTTTTGTTTTTTCTTTGCATATTTTAGTATATGCTCTAGTTATTTTCTTGCCATTTTTTAGATGATATACAATTTTGGCTGTTTCATATGCCATATTTTCTTCATCTTTTGAATTTATTATAGCTTTATGATAATTTGCTATAGCTTCAATAGAGCTTTTTTCTTTATATAAATATCTAGTTGGATTATGTGATGAATGAAAATCTTCTTTTGTTGGGAAAGTATTGTTCATTTCTTGTTTTATTTGTAAAGAAGCTTCTCCATTATTATATAAACTTTCAGAATATTCTACGCTAGATATTTCATCTAAACTTGGAACATAGTTTTGGTAACCAAATATATCAAAGTTTAAGCCTAATATAACAAATAGTGTTATTAATATAGTTGCTATAAGGCTTTTATAGTATCTTAATACAAATATAGTTTTTCTGGAAATCATAGTTGTTACCCAGTGTCCGATTATAGCACCGATTACTGAACCTATAAGAAGTCCCATAAAACTTTTGTTAGTTAATTCATATATAATTAACCCAAAGAATAACACTGAACAAGTACTTAGCACAGTTACAAATATTACTTTAAATTTATTGAAAACGATAAATTGGTTGTTGTTTTCTAGGTTTCTATATTTGTAAAGTAAATGTGCGACTAAGAATGACAAAACTGTGTAGATTGTAGATATAATATATGTGTCAATAGAGTATGGTGTGTCTACAAATCCAAAAGTGTTTTGTATAAATGTTAAAGGTGTATAGTGAATTACCAAATTCATTATGGAGTCATTAAGATGATAACCATATAGAAGTTGTGATGCCATATATGATATTGTTCCAGTTAAATAGAATGGTAATAGTATAAATACATACACCAAAGCTGCTTGAAGTAGTGATGTTCCAACTAATAGCCCTGTAGCGATGGTAATTAAATATACCATAGTAAAAATAGCTATACTACCAAGCCCTAGATATATAAATAAAAGGCTTGCAAATTCTTTGTAAAAAGCACCATATGGTAAGAATACTAAAAATGTTAAAATTAAGTTTAAAATTAGCGGAACTGTAAATAGTAAAAATCCCGATATAATTTGACTATTTAACATTTGTATTCTAGTTACGGGTAAACTATGATAAAAAGTAGTAGGCTTATCAGAATGCAAATATCTTACAAACACTATACCTATAGCTACAGGAATTATATATAGGAAAACATTTCCGAAAGCAAATGTATCTTTTACAATATACCCCATTGGCAAATGTACGCCGTTATTGAAATTTATATTAAACATATCTTGTACAACGGAACCATGGTCGGCTATCCATCTAAACATTCTAAATGGTAGTATTAAGAAAAGTATAATACTCCAAATAATTCCTATATATGAATGTAGTCTAATGTTATTTTTTATAATGCTTTTATTATAGGATAATATTTTGAACATCTTCGTCACCTCCTATTTCGTAAATAAATATTTCTTCTAGTGTAAGCGGTATAAAATCTATGAATAAAGGATTGTGTTTTTGTAGTTTGTCTATAATCTCTTGTTTATCTCCTTTTACCACTGCAGAAATAACAGAACCTGTCTTTGTTATTTTTAATGTATCTAATTCATTTGCTATATCTAGTTCTTTATTAAAAGAAGTTTGAATTTTATGAGTATCTGATTTTAATGAATCAAGCTCTTTTTGAAGTAATAACTTACCGTCATTAATAATGCCAACGTAATCACAAATATCCTCCAATTCTCTTAAATTATGAGATGATATAAGTATAGTTACTTCTCTTTCTGCTACATCTTGCATAAGTAGTGAAAGTATCTTTTTTCTCATAATAGGGTCAAGGCCATCGACTGGCTCATCAAGTATCATAACATCTGGATTTGTACAAATAGCAAGCCAAAATGCTACTTGTCTTTTCATACCTTTAGAAAATTTACTAATTCTTTTATTCTCGTCTAATTTAAGATATTCTTTTAATTTGTTGTATCTCTCCCAATTAAAATCAGGATAAATATTAGCATAAAATTTTGCCATATTTTTTGTTGAGTATACATTAAAAAAGAATAAATCATCTGGGATATATGCAATTCTTTTCTTTATTTCGTTATTTTCGAATACGATTTTATCATCTATAAGAATTTCACCTGAATTTGTTTTATATACACCTATAATTGATTTGATTAATGTTGTTTTACCAGAACCGTTTGGCCCTACAAGTCCGTAAATAGACCCTTTTTTAACATCTAATGTAATATCGTTAAGTGCTGTAAATTCATCAAATTTTTTAGTAACATTATTTACTTTAATCAAGGTGTCCACCTCCTTTTTCATTTATACCGAGTTGGTTACAAATTTCTGATTTACTCATTCCGAGCTGCTTTGCTTTTTGAAATAAAGCCCTCATTTCGGATATTACGTTTTGTTTTTCTTCATTAATAAGTGTATTATCTAGTTTCATAACATAATTACCTCGTCCTGGAACAGAATATATGTAGCCTTCGCTTTCTAAATTTCTATACGCTTTTTGGATAGTGTTTGGATTTATTGCGAGTTTTCCTGCTAGTTCCCTAACAGATGGTAGTTTGTCGTCTGCTTTAAATTGTTCTTTTAAGATTGCGGTTTTAATATTTGCAATTAATTGTTCGTATATGGGGGTTCTGCTTCTAACATCAATATCTATCATAGAGTTCTCCTTTCTTTTAAATTTATTTTTATAAATATATTATGTGTATTAGTTGTGTTAATACAGACAATGTAATTATAACAGTTATTTATAATTTTGCAAGTATTAATTTATTTTTGTGAAAATCATAAATTAAAATGATGTATAATGGATATATGAAATTACTAACTAATAGCACTTAAAAATTTCATAAAAAATCTATTATAGAAAGTAGGTGAAGTAAGATGGAATTATTAAATAATTGTCCGCCTTTTCAAAATAAAAAAAATATAAAAAAAGTATCTTTAAAAAATGATTATAAGGTTTTTGAATTTTCGGAAATTCTTTTAGATGAAACGAGTTTAACAAAAAAGATAAAAAAATCAGATTATTTAAGTAATGCCACTTACCCTATAATTGATCAAGGTAAAGAAGATATAGGCGGATATACGAATGAAGAAAATGCATTATATAGTAAAATCCCGTGTATTATTTTTGGAGATCACACTAGAAGTTTAAAATATATTGATTATCCTTGTTTTATTGGTGCAGATGGAGTAAAAATAATAAATTTAAAAGAGCAATATAAGGATAAAATAAATGTAAAGTATTTGTATTATTATTTAAAATACAATAATATTCCAAATGATGGATATAGTAGACATTTTAAATATCTAAAACTTTTGTTATATGCAATCCCGTCTTTAAAAACACAACAAAAAATAGTTGAGGTTTTAGATGAGGCTCAACGTTTAATCTATAATAGAAAACAGCAAATAGAGTTACTTTATAAGCTTATAGAGTCAGTATTTTATGATATGTTTGGCGACCCTATTAAGAATGAAAAAGGTTGGGAAGTTAAGAAATTATCTTGTGTGTGTGAACTAATTAATGGTGATAGATCAAATAAATATCCAAGTGCAAAAGATATAGTTAATGAAGGGGTATTATTTATAAGTTCAAAAAATATAATAAATAACGCCTTAAATTTAGAATTCAAACAATTTATAACACATAATAAATTTTTAGAATTAGGAAGAGGTAAATTAAAAAAAGGGGATTTGATTTTAACATTAAGGGGTTCTTTAGGTAATTTAGCAATATTTAATAGTGAGTATGAAACTGGTTTTATAAATGCTCAGCTAATTATTCTTAGATGTAAAAATGATATTTTAAATATTTATTTACATAGCGTTTTAAAAAGTGAATCTTTTAAAAATTTATTTGACAATATTTCTAATGGTGCAGCGGTTCAACAGTTGACAGGGAAGCAAATATCAGAACTTAAAATTCCTATTCCACCTTTACATCTTCAAAACCAATTTGCTTTAAAAGTTGAAAGTATAGAAAAACAAAAACAACTTTTACAAAATTCACTTAATTTAATGCAAGAGAATTATAATTGTCTTATGCAAAGGGCGTTTAATGGTGAACTTTTTAATTAGCATTTATAAATAGAATTTTATTAAAAATGATTTCGATTAGTAAAGGGATGGAGATTATGACGATTAAATTATATGAACAAGATGTATATATAAAGGAAAATACGGCTAATATAGTTGATAGAGTAGAAAAAGATAATAAAAAGTATATAGTTTTAGATAAGACTATATTTTTTCCAGAGGGTGGTGGACAGCCTAGTGATACTGGATTTATAGATAGTGTTAGAGTTAGCTATGTTATGGAAAGGGAAAATAAGGTGTATCATTTAGTAGAGGAGTTTCCTAAAGGTAATGTAGTAAAATGTGTAATTGATTGGGATAGGCGTTTTGACCATATGCAACAGCATTGTGGGGAACATATTTTATCAGGGGTATTTTATAAATTGTATGGTGCTGTTAATAAAGGTTTTCATATGGGAAAAGATATGGTAACTATTGATATGGATATACAAAATGTTACTAATGAAATGATTTTAGAAATAGAAGAGGAAGCAAATAGAGCGATTTATGAAAATGCACTAATTAAAACTGACTTAGTCCATTCTCAAGAAGAAGCAAAGCGGTTTCCGCTTAGAAAGGAAATGACTGTTTACTCCGATATTAGGATTGTGCAAGTGGAAAATTTTGATTGTGTAGCATGTTGCGGAACACACCCGCAAAGAGCTGGTGAAGTAGGAATTATCAAAATTTATAAAGCTGAAAAAAATAAAGGTATGACTAGGGTATATTTTAAATGTGGAAAGAGAGCTTTAAGTGATTATCAGTATAAAAATAGTATAATTTCTGATTTAATGCAAAATTACAGTTCCGATTTAGCCAGTTTATATAATAAAATCTGTGCAGAAAGCGAAAAATATGAAGGTTTAAAAAAAGAATTTAAAAATTTAAAAAAAATTCAAAATGATATGTATATATCAAATGTTTTGTATAGTGATGATTTAGTTGATTGCTTAGATGATAAAGATATGGATGATTTAAAGTATATGGTTAAGTCGCTTACTGATGATGAATTTAAAAATACTATATTTTTAGCATCTAAAAAAGATAATGGTGTAATTTTAGTTTCTAATGAACATAATTGTGGTCAAATTTTCAAAGATTATATAAAATCTTATAATGGTAGGGGCGGTGGCTCTACAAAGATGGCACAAGGTACATTTTCAAAATTAAGTGATATGATGGAGTTTTTTGATTATATTAAAGGGATAATATAGAATTTACAATAATACAACTTAAAAATTGTCATAAAAAAAGTTATTAATTATTTTAAAAGGAGTGGTACTTTGATTTCTATAGATGAAAGGTTTAAAAAGAATAAGGGGCATTATATATTTCAGTGTTTTCTTGCAACATTAGTGCTTGGTGTGGTTTTTTCTTCTCTTAATTATTTTTTTAATACTGCACTTTTGGCTTCACTTGGAGCAACATCATTTATAGTGTTTACGATTCCTTTTAAGGAATTATCTAAGCCGAGATATGTAATAGGCGGATATACAGTTGGAACTATTATGGGGATTGTGGCTTGGTATTTTTATGGATTACTTCATTATAATAGCATGTATTTTGGTATATTGCTTGGACTGTCGGTTGGATTTTCTATGTTTTTTATGGTTGTTTTAGATTTTGAGCATCCGCCAGCCGCTGGAATACCACTAGCTATTATGGGTACTGGTGAATATGGACATAATATAGCGGTAGGATTTATAGCTATATTTTTAATACTCACAATTAGAAGATTATTAAAAAGATTTTTAATAGATTTGTTGTAAATATCGTAAGAAATTATGATTTATATGAGTGTCAAAACGATGAGCAAAAGCGTTTTCCTTTTGCGAATTAATTGACACTCGTATTCGAGTTTCATATAGTTACTGTTTATTTCTACTAGCAATTATATATTTTTATTTATGATGCGAGAAATTCATTAAAATTTGTTAAAAAATCCAACCTGTTTGAAGTATGAGCAGATAGGCGAATACAAGTTTTGTATCATAAAATGCTATTAATTAATCATATCTTATTACGAATACAGGAGAAAAACTATGTTTAATATGATGATTCAGCTACTTTATAGGGTAGGTTTTATGATAATGTTAGCGCTTATATTTTCTTGGATAGGTGCGGTGCAGAATATATTTTCTAGGGATAAAATCACATATAGAGATAAAATAATTATGGGTATATTTTTTGGCTCACTAAGTATTGTTGGTACATATACAGGTATCGAAGTCAAAGGGGCAATATCTAACACCCGTGTTATAGGAACTGCTGTAGGTGGATTATTAGGTGGACCATTTGTGGGTGTTTTGTCTGGACTTATAGGTGGTGGGCATAGATTTTTAATTGATATACATGGATTTACTTCCCTTAGTTGTGGAGTTTCAACAGTTTTAGAAGGTGCAATTGCTGGATTTTTTAGTAATAGATTAAAAAAGAGTAAAAATCCTGTGGTGTATTCACTTATAGTTGGGATTATTATAGAGTCATTTCAAATGCTATTTATACTTTTAGTGGCAAAACCATATGTTGCGGCTTTAGGAGTTGTAAAAATAGTTGGAGTTCCTATGATTGTAAATAACTCTATAGGTATAGCTTTATTTATTATGATAGTTGAAAATATACGTAATATTTCATCATTGGAGGCTAGTTATAGCTCAAAGAGGTCACTTCTTATAGCGGAAAAAACATTGCAGAACTTTAAGATGGGATTAAATATAGAGTCTGCACGAAAATCTGCTGAGGCAATTTATAAATCTAGTAATTTTGATGCGGTTGCTATAACTGATAAGACCACTATATTAGCACATATGGGAGAAAGTGCAGACCACCATTTAGTTGGTGAAAAGTGTAGAACAAAAGTAACTATATCAGCGCTTGAATCGGGAGAAATGAAAATCGCATATGATAAGGCGACAATCGGTTGCGATAATAAATCGTGTAAATTATCAAGTGCTATTATAACACCTTTAAGTGATGGGCTTGAAGTTATAGGTGCGTTAAAACTATATAAAAATGCAGATATTATTCAAGAACAAGATATTGAATTTGCACGTGGTTTAGGTAATATATTTTCATCTCAGTTGGAACTTGCAAGATTAGAAGAAGCGGATATTCATAAGATGAAAGCAGAAGTAAGGGCGTTACAAGCTCAAATTAACCCGCATTTTTTATTTAATGCTATTAATACTATTGTTTCTCTTGTAAGAACAAATCCTGAGTCTGCTAGGTCGCTACTTCTTCAACTAAGTGATTTTTTTAGAATGAATATGCAAAATGACAAAGATATAATTACAATAGGTGAGGAAATACAGCGAGTAAAGGCTTATTGTAAAATAGAAAAGGCTAGATTTGGTGATAAGCTTAATATAGTATATGATATACAAGGAGGAGAAGATTGTGAAATTCCACCATTGATTATCCAACCTATTGTAGAAAATTCGGTTAAACACGGAGTGAATAAAACCATAGATGGTGGAACGGTTAGTGTTTCTATTAAAGAAATAGCTGACGAAATTATAATTTTAGTAAAAGATGATGGTGCGGGCATGGACTTAGATACACTTAATAATATAAAAAATCCTAATGAAGATAGTGGAATAGGTTTTTTAAATGTGTATAATAGATTAAAAAAATTATATGGTGATAAGGCTAAAATAAGTGTAGATAGCAGTTTAGGTAGTGGAACAAGTGTTGAGATAATATTGCCAAGAATTCTTACTCGGAGGGAAAAATGATTAGATGTATAATTATTGATGATGAAAGACCAGCAAGAGAAGAAATAAAGTATTTGCTTAGTAAACGAAGTAACTTTTTGATAGTTGGTGAAGGTGAAAACGGGGTCGATGCGATGAATCTTATTACCAATAAAGGGGCAGATGTTGTATTTTGCGATATAAATATGCCTGTTTTAAATGGAATTGATTTTGCTAAGATGCTATTAGAAAAAAATTTAGATGTAGAGTTAATTTTTGTAACTGCATATGATGATTATGCAATTTCAGCGTTTGAATTATCTGCACTTGATTATCTTTTAAAGCCTATAAATGATGAGAGATTTGATAAGGCTATGGATAGATTGGAAGCTCGCTTTAATGAAAAAGAAAGTACGAGCGACAAATATAAAAAGCTTTTGAGTGCGTATAAGCTTCCCGAGAAGAAAGTTGATAATTTATGTTTGTATCGTGAGGGATTGCTTTGCCCTGTTAAATTATCAGAAATTATATATATTCATTCAGAAGAAAAAATTGTTTATTTTTATACAGAAAAGGGAGTATTTGAATCTAGCAAATCGCTTACAGAAATAGAAGAAGTTTTAAATGAGAGAGATTTTTTTAAATGTCATCGTTCATATATAATAAATTGGAATTATATAGAGGCTATTATACCTTGGTTTAATAGGACGTATAGAGTTAAATTAGAGAATATAGATGAAGAGATTCCAGTTAGTAGAAGCAATACTAATAAATTAAAAGAACAAATGAATATTTTATAAAATGGTAGCTATAGATTTTTAGCTACTGTTTTATTTTGGGGATAAATTTTATAATATTGTATACAATTTGTGCAGAATAGGACTAAAAATGTGCTATTTGGGTATGAAAATGAACCATTGACACTAAAATTCACTTAATAGATAGCTATTGAATGTATAATTTAGTTAGGGGGAAACTATGAATTTTGAAGAAAAGTTAAAATATAAATTTAGACATTATTATGATATAACGGATTCTAAAAAGGTTGGAAATATTTTGTTTGATTTTGTTGCTATATTTAATCAAAGAAGTGCAGCTTATATTTTGCAAAAATCAAATGAATATTATGCTTTTGAGAATAACGAATATTTTTTATATAAGAAATTAGATGGGAAGTTAAATAAAGATTTTTTAGTAGAGTTAAAGAAATTTTTTGAAAAGGATTCTAAAAGTATAATCCCAGTTCATGATGAACATATGTCGAGTGATATTACGGTGATTTTGGAAGCTAAGATTCCAGAAGATGAGGAAATAAAAAACGCTATTAAAAACTTTAAATATTATAAAAGTTTTATGTTTGGATTTAAAGGTTGGGTAAACGGTGGATTAGTATTGATAGACCCTGATGAAAATCAAGGCATATCCAATAAATATTCAAAGAAAACAATGAATAATTTATTATCTTAGAGGGGAGTGATTTTATGAACTCATTGTTTCTTATTATTATTGCTTCAGTAGCATTTTTAGTTGCTTATGTAACTTATGGTGCTTATTTAGCAAAAACTTGGGGTATTGACCCTAGCAGAAAGACTCCTGCGCATACTATCGCAGACGGAGTGGACTATGTACCTGCGAAAGCTCCAGTTTTACTTGGACACCATTTTTCTTCAATTGCTGGTGCTGGACCTATTGTAGGACCAATTGGAGCAGCTATTTTTGGCTGGGTTCCAGTATTTTTGTGGATTATTATTGGTTCTATATTCTTTGGTGGGGTGCATGATATGGGAGCGTTATTTGCTTCTGTTCGTCATGATGGTAAATCGCTTGGAGAAGTTATTGGAACTACTATGGGTAAAAAAGGAAAGAGATTATTTTCTATATTTGCTTGGCTTACTCTTTTATTAGTAGTTGCTGCATTTACAAATATTGTTGCTAATACATTTGTAGCTGTTCCAGAAGCTGCTACAGCGTCATGCTTATTTATTATTGTTGCAATTTTATTTGGGGTGTTTGTATATCGTAGAGGCGTTAGCCTTATGGTGGGTAGTGTTGTTGGAGTTGCGTTACTTATGTTAAGTATTTATTTAGGAACGTTATTCCCACTTATGTTAAGTAAAAATGCTTGGATGTTTATCTTATTAGGTTATATTTTTGTTGCGAGTGTTACTCCAGTATGGATATTACTTCAGCCTAGAGATTACTTAAATTCATTTTTACTTTATGCTATGTTAATTGGTGGATTTGTAGGGGTTGTATTAATGAATCCTAAAATTGAATTAGCACCTGTTACATCGTTTACAGTTGGCGGTAAATCGCTTTTCCCAATGCTATTTGTAATAGTGGCTTGTGGAGCGATCTCTGGATTCCACTCATTAGTTGGTTCTGGTACTACTGCTAAACAGATAGACAATGAAAAAGATATTAAGTTAGTAGGTTATGGTTCTATGCTTATAGAGGGTGTTCTTGCAGTTATAGCTATAATTACTGCTGGTTATATAAGTGCAGAGAAATTAGGTGATTTATTATCAGCTGGTGGACCTGTTAATGTATTCTCTAGTGGACTAGGTGAGTTTATGACTTCATTTGGTTTACCTCTTGCTACTGGTAAAAGCTTTACAGCTCTTGCTATTTCAGCATTTGCATTAACAAGTCTTGATACTGCTACTAGACTTGCACGTTTTATTTTCCAAGAATTCTTTGAAGCTAAAACAGAGCAAGGAGATTCATTTATCACTAATAGATATGTTGCAACTTTAATTACAGTTGCACTTGGGGGAGCTTTAGCGTTTAAGGGTTGGCTTGCTATATGGCCATTATTCGGTTCAGCTAACCAATTATTAGCAGCTCTTGCTTTATTAGCTCTTGCTGTATGGCTTAAAAAAGAAGGAAAAGCATACAAAGTGGCAAGTATTCCAATGGTATTTATGTTTATGGTAACATTGGTTGCATTAGTACAACTTATGATGAAAAATTTACAAAATTATATCTTATTAGCGTTTGCAGTAGCGTTATTTATATTAGCTCTTATCTTAATTGTAAATGCTAAAAAAGCATTTTCTGGTGATGGGCTTAACGACGAGTAAGTTATTTAAAAATGTTTTTTAGTTTAATTGGGGAGCTATGAATAGTTCCCCAATTATTGATTATATAAACGACTGAGGTGGTTTTATGAGTTTTTGGAAAAGCTTTAGCGAAAATGTTGGAATGTTTTTTGAGGGTGCATTTGATGTAAAAAATCGCTCTACTGGACATATTAAAAATGAAGCTGATGAAACCATGGATCAATTTATGATACTTTGTTTTGGAGATTATTTGGGGATAGATTTACCAACGACTTATTATGCTTTGGAGTTATTGCCATATTTGGCTGAGGATATTGAGGACTGGCAGTCAAGGATGTTATTTAAAAAATCTATTTGGGAAGAAAAAGCTGGTAAGTTAGATATGGATCCATGATATAGAGGTGATAATATGGCAAATATAATTTTTTTTGGTGGGAAAGGTGGAGTTGGAAAAACCAGTTGTTCCACTGCTTATGCAATGGCTCTTAGCAAAAAAGGAAAAAAGACTTTGTTGGTATCTACTGACCCAGCACATTCGATTTCCGATTTATTTAGTGAAAATATTGGCTCGGAGATAAAACAATTAGATAAAAATTTATATGGTATAGAAATAAATCCTGAACAAGAAAGTAGAACTTATATAAATAAGGTTAGAATGGATTTAAAAAAAATACTTAGTCCGATAATAATGGAGGACTTAAATAAGCAACTTGATGCGGCTATTGTTTCGCCAGGAAGTCATGAATCCGCATTGTTTGATAAAATGATTGAACTTATTATAAATGAAGATAGTGAATTTGATAAGATTGTATTTGATACAGCTCCTACGGGGCATACGGTTCGTTTGTTGTCTTTGCCAGAATTATTAGGTGGTTGGATAGAAAGCCTTGTTTCAAAAAGGCGAAAAGTGATTTCTCTTAAAAATATGATTGGTAGAGATAAATATGAAAAAGACCCTATTATGGAGATACTTTTAGGGAGAAAACAAAATCTTGAAAAAGCTAGAAAAATAATGGTTGATGATAAAAAGCTTGAATTTGCTTTTGTTTTAAATGCTGAAAAAATGCCGATAGAAGAAACAAAAAAAGCGGTAGATTTGCTAAGAAAATATAAAATTAATGTATCTACGCTTATAGTTAATAAAATTCTTCCAGACAATATGGAAGATGATTTTTGGAAAAATAAAAAAGAAAAAGAACAAAAATATATTGAGATTATAAATAAAGATATAGCAGCAGAAAAAATTCATAAAATCCCTTTATTTCAAGATGATATGACAGAAGATACCATAGTTGAAATGTCTGAATTTTTTGTTGCTGATATTTAGAATTACATTTAAGGGCGTGGTGTGGATTCTATTAGAAAAGGTAGCTTATGCTATCTTTTCTTTGGTATTACGGAGAAAATTTATATATTTGATTTATAAAATTATAACAAAAAGTTATGATATTTTGGTATAATGAATAATGAGGTATAGTATGTAAAATATTTGATGTGATATTATATATTATGGGGTGTATTATGAAAATATTATTAAGTGGTTGTAATGGAAGAATGGGTGAAGCTATTTCAAGACGAATTGGTGGCGACGAAATTGTTGCAGGAGTAACTAGGTCGGGTAAATCTAATGGTTTTGATTATCCTGTGTATGATAGTTTTGATAAAGTTACTGAAGATTACGATGTGATTATTGATTTTTCTGTTGCAGCAAATGTGGACTCTGTTATTGATTATGTCGATGCGGTAGAAAAACCACTTGTTATGGGAACTACTGGGCTTGATGATTCTCAGATTGAAAAACTTGAACAGTTAGCAAAAAAAGTTCCTATTTTATTTTCTCATAATACTTCTTTTGGTGTTAGTGTGTTACTCGCTTTGTTAAAAAAAGCTAGTAGTTTGTTGTCAGATGGGTATGATATTGAGTTGATAGAAAAACACGACAGAAATAAGCTTGATTCTCCAAGTGGAACAAGCCATTTGATAGTAGAGGCTATAGAGTGTGGTGCAAATAAAAAATATAATATCAGCAACGGTAGATTCGGTAAAAATTTACATAGAGAAGATAATGAAATAGGTATTCATTCGATTAGGGCGGGTCGTATTGCAAGTGAGCATTATATTAGTTTTATTAATGAAGATGAAACTATTGAGATTAATCATATAGCAAAATCGTTTGATATATATGGAGTAGGTGCTATAAAAGGAGCTAAGATTTTATTAGAAAAAGAGCCGAATATATACAGCATGGAGTATATTTTAGGTATGTGATAAAATTAGCCGATAGGAGGTTAAAGTGTTAGAATTGTTAAAAGATACTCTAAATTTAAATTTTACGTTGTCCGATATACTTTATACAAGTATTCATTTGTCAAATGGAGAGGAAATTATGCCTTTAGAGGTTAATTTTAAAGGTATTTTTAATGAAATTATAGAAATAAAAACTACTAGCATAATAAAAAAAGGCGAGATGGTAGTTGTGAATTTGTTTAATAATTCAGATGTTCAAAGTATTATAGGTAAATCGGTTAAATGTGTAAAAAAACCGAGCTATTTAGTTTATAATATACAAATTGAAAGAATACCATCAACTATGTTAAACGAGTTGATTGGGTTAGAATTATCGAGATAGATTATTAAGTACGAGGAGGAGCTATGAAATATATTAAGGTTATAGATGCGCAGGAAGGGATGAAGATAGCAGAACCGATTTTTAATTATGATGCTTCACTAGAACTTTTAAGCGCAGGAACTGTGCTAAACGATAGATATATTAAACTGCTTATGAGAGCAGATGTAGATTCTATTAAAATTTATGAGCTATCAGATGAGGTTGATGTTTCTAATATTAGTGTAGACAAAAATGCTAAGAGTGAGCTTGCGGATAAATTAGATGAAGGATTTAAAAAAGAGTTAGAAGAGCTTGATAGAGAAGATTTGTTTGATACTATTACTTGTGACTACAACGTTAATATGGAAGTTAATGTTCTTACTGGTGAGGGGAATATCCCGTTTGATAAGAAGCACGCTGGTATGATTACTAAAATGAAAGATACTTTTGAATCTTTAAAAGAAGCTAATGAGATAGATTTAGATTTGATAAAGACAGAAGTTGTTAATGCTCTTCCTGATATGATTAGAAATAATGATGTTCTTATGCGTTTACGTCAATTAGAAGAATCGGACGATTATACTTTTGAACATTCTATTAGAGTTTCTATGCTATCTACTATGATTGGTAAATGGTTAGGATATAACGAGGAACAGTTGATTGAACTGGCTGAGGCATCTTTATTATTTGATATTGGTAAAATGAAGATACCTGCATTTATACTTAATAAACCGGGTAAAGTTACAGAAGAAGAATTTGAAATTTTAAAAAGACATGCTCAGTTTGGATATAGAATACTTATGATGACAAGTGGTGTTACTTCTAATATAAAATATAGTGCACTTCAACATCATGAAAGAATGGATGGTTCAGGTTATCCGCTTAAAATAAAGAGTAATCAAATTCATGAGTTTGCTAAAATTATTATGATATGTGATATATTTGATGCTATGACACATGATAGACCTTATGCTAAAAAGATTTCTCCGTTTAAAGCTGCGGAGTATATAGCTTGGCAAAGTGGGACTACATTAGATTATAGGATTGCGTATGTATTCTTATCCAATATTTCTGAATATTTTGTAGGTAAAGAAGTTATCCTTTCAGATGGACGAATTGGTAAGATAGTATATGTTGATGTAAATTATCCAACTAAACCTCTTATTAGCGTAGATGATGGATTTATTGATTTAATCAAAGAAAGCGAAATAACTATAGAGGATTTTGTTAAATAATAAAATATATGAGTGATGAAAGCAATAAGTAGTAGATATATGGGATAGAGAGAGTAAACTGGTGCTGAAAAGTTTAACGATATATATTTATGAATTACATGTTGGAGCTACAACGTATAAAGCGTTGCGTTTGCCAGCGATATTGGCTTAGAGGCATTATAGTTATCTATATTGTGAATTAAGGTGGTACCACGAGATAATCGTCCTTATAGGAGGTTATCTCTTTTTTGTATAAAAAAATAGATATTTATAAAAATAAAAAATTGTAAGGAGGATTAATATGAATGTTTTTGACGTTTTAATGGAAAGAGGTTTTATTGAGCAAATAACTCATGAAGACGAGGTTAGAGAATTACTTCAAAAAGAAAAAGTTCCTTTTTATATTGGATTTGACCCGACTGCTGATAGTTTACATGTAGGTCATTTTATTCAAGTGATAGTTATGATGCATATGCAAAAGGCTGGACATATTCCTATTGCTATTGTTGGTGGCGGAACTGCTAAAGTGGGTGACCCATCTGGAAAAACTGATATGCGTAAAATGTTGAGCAATGAAACTATTATTGAAAATAGTAAAAAAATAAAAGAGCAAATGACTCGTTATGTAAATCTTGATGGAGAAAAAGGACATTTTGTTAATAATGGAGATTGGCTAGACAATCTTAATTATATTGAGTTTTTAAGAGATTATGGAAGTAAGTTTTCTGTAAACAGAATGTTAAGTGCTGAATGTTTTAAGCAGAGATTGGAAAGAGGACTTTCGTTTTTAGAGTTTAACTATATGATTATGCAAGCATACGACTTTTTAGAATTAAATAATAGATATGGTTGTAAATTGGAGCTTGGTGGTAATGACCAGTGGTCTAATATTATTGCTGGTGTAAATTTAGTTAGAAAAGTTAATAGTAAAGATGTTTATGGACTTACTTTTAAGCTACTTACTACATCAGAGGGTAAAAAGATGGGTAAAACAGAGAGTGGTGCTGTTTGGATAGACAAAGAAAAAACAACTCCATTTGAAATGTATCAGTATTTTAGAAATGTTGCTGATGCTGATGTTGAAAATTGTTTAGCTCTTCTTACATTTTTACCAATGGACGAAGTTAGAAGACTTGGAGCTTTAGAGGGTGCTGAGATTAACAAGGCAAAAGAAGTGTTAGCATTTGAATTTACTAAATTAGTTCATGGCGAAGAAGAAGCACAAAAAGCTCAAGATGCGGCTAGGTCATTATTTGCTGGTGGTATGGATAGTGATAATATTCCAAGTAAGACTATTGATGAGGCTGAATTGGTAGAGGGATTGGATTTACTTTCTGTGCTTTGCGATATAGAATTTACTAAATCAAGAGGAGAGGGTAAGAGATTAGTTAAGCAAGGCGGAATTTATGTAAATGAACAAGTAGTTCAAGATTTTGCTAGAAAGTTAGTCGTAGATGATTTAGATGATGGTAAAATAACTATAAGAAAAGGTAAAAAGTTATTTTTCCAGTTAAAACTTAAATAGGACTAATCTCAAATGAATAGAAATTTTATTACTAAAAATAATAATATTTTATTTGAGATTAGTATAGATTAAATAAAATTTTAAATCAGGGAAAATTAGAGGTTTTATATGAGCTATTTTGTTTTAGAAAAAGAGATAATAGAAAGTGATGAGCTTAGTATATATGAAAAAATGTGTTGTGTAGTCTTAGCTAAATGGGCTACACAAGACATTGCAAATTTTGATACTAATACTTTGGCTAGAGAAATGAGTTGTACTGTAAACAAAGCTCAAGAAACTTTACAAAAGTTAAAAAGCAAAAAATTGATAATGATTGATGATGATACAGAAAATTCAGAAAATTCAGAAGAAAAATTTAGCAAGCTCAAAATTATAAGGTCAGAAGATGTAATAGGTATTAAACCGTTAAAACTTGATAATGAAATTAAAAATAAGAGTAGGGAAAATTTAATAGATGAACTTAATGATATTATAGAAGAAAAAATCACTGATTCAGAGGCGAGAATTATTTTAAATTTTGCTAATAATAATATTGAAAAAATTAAAAGATGTTATAAAATAGCTAGAAAAATGCAAGTATCTGACAATATAGCGGCTTTGATTATGCAACTTCAAAAAAAGGAATAATATGATTAATATAAATAAAGAAGAAAAAATATTACTTTTTAGTGTAATAATACTATTTTTGGTGTTGTTGTTTGGAGTTTTTGGGTTTATATATATGTACTTGCATAAAGAAAAAAACGAAGTGGTTGATAAAAATACAAAAACAGAACAAAGCGAATATATTGAACCATTGGATAAAGATGAATTTTCTAAAACTCTTGCTATTGTTAAGGAAAGGTTAAGAGTTTTTGACGTTGAACAAATGCAAGATGATATTTTAAAAAAGATAAAGCTTCAAATAAAATACGATGATGATAAACAAACTATTAAAAATAAAGTAGAAATGGTGGTTGATATAGAGTTAGACTCTTGGAAAGAAAGGGTTATACGTGAAACACTTATACAAAGGTATGGGGAATATTTAGAGGAAGATTATGTATATATAGATAATAAAACAAATATATCTAAGTTAAAAAAATTTGTTGTGAGTTTTGAGTTGGAGGTGTTAAATGAAGAAAATCTTATTAGTTGAAGATGAAAAACGTATGCGTATGATTGTTAGTGATTATTTAAAGGCGGAGGGGTTTGAGGTTATTGAGGCTACAAATGGAATGGAAGCGATTAGCCTTTTTCATGATAATGATGTAGATTTGATACTTTTAGACCTTATGATTCCGTTTTTAGATGGTTTTGGTGTTTGTCGAGAGATAAGAAACAACTCGGATATTCCTATTATTATTATCACTGCGAAAGAAGACGATGATGATAAGATTAAAGGTTTTGATTTAGGTGCTGATGAATATGTGACAAAGCCATTTAGTCCTAAAGTTTTAGTAGCAAGAGTAAAAGCTTTATTAAAGCGAGTTGATGGAAATGTGGTTGGTGATGGTGTTATTAGCTTGGGGGTATTAGAGATAAATAAGCTTTCACATGAAGTTAGAGTTAATGGAGAAGAAGTTGTACTAAGTCCTAAGGAATATGAACTTTTGTTGTTTCTTATGAAAAATAAAAATAAGGTTATGACTCGTGAAATGATTTTGGACTATGTTTGGGGTTATGATTATTTTGGAGATTTAAGAACGGTGGATACTCATATTAAAAAATTAAGAAGTAAACTAAATGAGGCTTCTCAATATATAAAGACAAAAATACGTGCAGGATATATGTTTGAGGTGAAATAATGAAAAATCTAAGCATTAAGCTCAAATTATTTATTATATCAGCGGTGTTTTTTGTACTATTTATTTTGATTGCTCTTTTTGGACAGAGTTTATTTTTTGAGAAATTTTATACCACTCAAAAGATTGATAAACTTAAAGAGGAAATTACAGCGTTTATTAATTTTTATGATAAATCTGATTTTGATGATAATGAGATTATAAAGCAAACAAAGATATTTGAGCAATATAATAATGTTCAGTTGGGTATAATCAATACGGATTTTGAATTAATTAACAAAGAAGTTTTTGAGATAATTATACAAGAGCGTTCTGGAAATATAATTAGAATAGGGCTTAATAGTATAATTAAAGCTGAGGACTATAGTTTTCCTAATTTGCATTTAGGTGATTATATCTATGCAGAGGGATATAAATGGGAAGCTGATTTAGACAGTTTTACGCCAAATAAAATTGATATAAATGATATTTTATGGATAAAAAGGACTGAAAATTTAAATACTGATGATATTGATATAGTAGAAGGGAGAGTAATTGCTTTTAATTTGCCTCAGCAAGAGGATTTGCTTAGAGGGATTGATAATCAAAATTTAATTAGGGTGATTAATAGTTGGATAAATAAAAATTATGGACGGTTTACGTATATTGAACAAGCCTATGTATATAGAGATAGTATTACATTAGAAAAAAATATCGTTATAGTTAAACCTATGCTAAATAAGGATAGTATAATTTTTGTAGTTGCTTCAGAACAACCTATGATAGAGTCTTTACAAGTTTTAAAATCTTATTATGTTTATGTGATTTTGATTGGTGTTTTGATAAGTATGCTTATGAGTTATATATTTTCTAATTTTTTAACTAAACCACTCATTAGAATGAATAGAAAAGCTATGAATATGGCTAAACTAAAATTTGATGATGATGACTATATAGAAGTTATGACAAATGATGAAATAGGTTCTTTGGCTATGAGCATAAATACGCTTTCTTATACTTTAAAGAAAAGTTTAAATGAACTTCAAAGTGCTAATGATAAATTAGTTGAAGATATTGAAGATAAAAAGCACATGGAAAAGGTTAGAAAAGAATTTATAAGTGGTGTATCTCATGAGTTAAAAACTCCTTTAGGAATTATAAAAGGGTTTGCAGAGGGTATTAAAGATGGCGTAGCTGGGGATAAGACTGAAGACTATATTGATATTATCTTAGATGAAGTCGATAAAATGAATAGTTTGGTACTTGATATGCTTGATTTATCAAAATTACAACTTGAAACTTATAAATTGGAAATGGAGAGATTTAATATCGTTGAATTAGCAAATGATGTAAAAGATAAATTTGCTAATCAGTTAAAACAAAAAAAGCTTTCTATGATTGTTCAATGTTTTGAGAATGAAGTTTATGTTTTTGGTGATTATAGGAGAATCGAGCAAGTTTTAGTAAACTATTGTAGTAATGCAATAAGGCATAGCTATATGGGTGAGATTATAGAGGTTATAATTTCTAATAAAAATGGCAGGATTCTTGTAGAGGTTACTAATGTTGGCGAAAATATTTCTGAAAAAAATATTGAAAAAATTTGGGATAGGTTTTATAGAGTAGAGGAATCAAGGACTAAAGATGATGGTGGTACTGGACTTGGGCTTGCTATAACAAAAAATATTTTAGAACTGCATAATAGTGATTTTGGTGTAAGAAACACCGAAAATGGAGTTGTATTTTATTTTGATTTATTAACTATGGAAAAGTAAAAATATTTTTGTGCATACTCACAAAAAATATATTGTTATTTGAAGTATTTTTGTTAAATGAGGAGAGATTTTTTATATAAAAGATTTCTCTTTATTTTTTATATAATTTTAGATGTAGTTGTTTAAAAGCATAGATGACGTTATGATATGTTTATATATGTAAAGGGAATGTAAGCTCATTGTAAAATAAATGTAAAAGGCTAAACTATTGATAAAAATAAAAAATGTGATATACTTTTAAAAGTTGACATGGCGATTGCTATGTTTTTATTTTTTTATATTAAAATGAATTGAAAGGTGTTAGAAATGAGGAAAAATGTTAAAGGGAATGACCCCTTGTTATTTATAGGATTTATTGTTACAATTTCATTAGCTTTAATTTTATTTGTATCAGAAATAGAATTTGATAGCTTTGTAATTGCTGATACTTTTGATGATTTTGAAGATGATAGTAAAGTTGTCGAGATTGTTAAACCAGATAGCGATATAAATACAGACAAGCAGAATGCTATTGATATTATTATGCAAAAAGCTCCTATTGATTATAAAACAGCTGAAATAATATTAGATTATTCAAAGCAATTTGATTTAAAGCCATCTATTATACTTTCAGTTATAGAACTTGAAAGTGAGTTTAATCAGTATGATGTAGGTAAAGACCAAGATAGAGGATATATGCAGATTATTCCTAATACTGAAAAATGGCTCGCTGAAGAATTTGGTGATGAGATAGGTGTTGTTTATAATCCAAATAGGATTTTTGAGCCAGAGTATAATATTGGTATTGGAGTTGCTTATTTAAGTTTTTTGCATGACGCTTATGGTGAAGATTACAATAGAATTCTTTCTGAATATAATAGAGGACCATATAATTTAAAAAAATATTACTCTAAGTATAAAACTTATGAAACTACGTATTCTAGGGTTGTTTTATCAAAGGAAAACAAATATTTAGCGTGTAATGTAGATTTTTAAGTTTTTTGATGTGGAGTAATTTTAGGAGGCTTTATGAAAGTTAGAAAGGCTGTTATACCAGCGGCGGGACTTGGAACTAGGTTTTTACCTGCAACAAAATCTCAACCAAAAGAGATGATATGTATTGTTGATAAACCTTCTATTCAGTATATAGTTGAAGAACTTTTAGAGTCAGGTATAGAGGAGATACTTATTATTACATCAAGAAATAAAGAATCTATTGAAAATCATTTTGATGTTACCCCTGAGTTAGATTCACATCTTGAGAAAAAGAATCAAATTGAGTTATTAAAAACGTCTAAAGAGTTAGCTGAAATGTCGAATATCCATTTTGTTCGTCAAAAAGAAGCTAAAGGGCTTGGGCATGCTATTTATTGTGCCAAAACTTTTGTGGGTGATGAACCTTTTGCTGTAGTTTTAGGTGATGATATTGTATATGGTGAGCCAGCTGCTGTTAAACAGTTAATAGATGTTTATAATGAATATGGTGTTTCTGTTTTTGGGGTACAAACTGTAGCTAAAGAAGATGTAAGCAAGTATGGAATTGCTGATGTTAATGAGATAGAGGATAGAACTTATGAGGTAAAAGCTTTAGTTGAAAAACCGAGCGTGAATGAAGCGCCGTCTAATATAGCTATACTTGGAAGATATGTTTTAACTCCTGAGATATTTGAGGTTTTAGAGAATACACCAGTCGGTAAGGGTGGCGAAATTCAACTTACAGATGCGTTGGATATATTAAAGGATAAGCAAAAAATGATTGCTTATGATTTTAAAGGAAAACGATATGACGTTGGTGATAAGTTGGGATATATGAAAGCTAGTGTTGAGTATGCTCTTAGACATGATGATATAAAAGATGGTTTTAGAGAGTATATAAAAAATCTTGCTAAGGATTTATAAAAATTTTTATTAAAAGCTTACTAAAGTTTAGAGTAAGCTTTTTTAGTTGTATATAGTAGTTTTAATACTAATCTCAAATTAAATATATAGTAACATATATAAATATAATTTTATATTTTAATAAGTCGATTTGCTGTTTCAATAATTCTATTTATATTCAGAAGTTACACATTATAAATAAAATACGCTTTTGAGTATCAAATATAATTCGTAAATCATCGCTTTGCTTAGATTTACTCATCGTTTTGATACTCAAAAGTGAGTTATATACTTAAATAAAATACGCTTGCGAGTATCAAATATAATTCGTAAATCATCGCTTTGCTCAGATTTACTCATCGTTTTGATATTCAAATGGGAGTTATATACTTAAATAAAATACGCTTTTGAGTATCAAATATAATTCGTAAATCATCGCTTTGCTCAGATTTACTCATCGTTTTGATACTCAAATAAATGATAGCAATGTTAAAATCTTATGAAAATAAATTTTCAACGATTTTAAACATTGTATCATTTGCAATCGTATTTTATTACGAAAAAAATGATTAAACATAACGCAAAAAGTGTATAATAAAATATGAATAAAATGTATCTAAAGTGTAAAAAAGTATTTTTATAAAAAGGGGAGTTAAATATGAAACGGTTTAGAAGAGGAAATAAAAAAGGTTTTACCTTAGTTGAGTTGTTAGTGGTAATAGCTGTACTTGGGATAATGGCGGGTATAGGTATTAATTCTATGAATGGAATTACTGATATTTTTAGAAAGAGAGCAGATGATAGAACACTTGAGCAAGTAGCAAGGACAATGCAGATTAGACTTATGGCAGATGACCATAAACTTTTGCCATCTAGTCCAAGTTCAGAGCTTGTTTATACTACAGCTATAGTTCCAGAAATGAATTTGATTTCACAGACTACTGGTGAACTTATGATAGCAAAAGCTACAGGATATAAGATTTTTGGAAATCAAAATATTGCACAAGATGAGCTAAATACTAATGATTTAGAGTTATATGTAACATTCTATTCTAATTCAGCAGATGGCAAAACTCATTATATGAGAAAAGCTACTATAAGTGCTACATATATAATTTGGGAAGATGGCGATGGTTCAGAAAATGACAATTCGGGTGATGATAATTCAGGTAACGGGAATGGTTCAGAGAATGGCTCTGGAGAAGGTGCTGGAACTGGTAATGGTTCAGAAAATACTGGAGGCGAAAACGGCGAGAATGGCAATGAACAAGGCGAAGTTAATCCATTATTAAATCATTCTGAATATGATGTAAGATATAAAACATATGATAAGATATTATTTAATTTTACTGTTACTCAAGAAGAAATAGATGCTTATACTTCTAACGTTTATATAGAAGAAATGAATAAAGCTATAAGAGCTCAAGATGCCGATAAAGTAAATCAATTTAATGAACAAACTGAAAAAGTGTACAGAGAACTTTATAGTAGTTTTAGAACGGATAGAGAATTATTTAATCAAAAAATTGAAACTCTTTTTGAGGGGATTCAAAAAAATAATGCTGGGTATGATACTAAAAGTATAGCTGGGGAATCGTTTGTAAAAATGGATAAAACAAAGTTTTCTCAACTTATAGGTGAAGATAATGAATTTGTGTCGGCTTGGGATAATGAAACTCCATACTATATGAGTATTAGACCATCACGTAGTGGTGATGGTACTGGATATAATGTTCAAATGATGACAAAAACAGATATTGATAATGAATGGAATGCTCTAAAGGTACAGTATCATTTTGCGGAGGATGGATATATTCCAAGTTTTAGATGGAGACCTGAACGATTTGAGATGAATCAAGATCATACTATATAAACGAATATAAATTATTAAATAATATATTTATGAATTGTTTGGATATTCAAATAAATTAGTCGAATATTAAAAGCTTACCAAATTTATGGTGAGCTTTTTTTATTTAATATGATAAAAATAATATTAAATTGTATATATACTCAAAATTTACACAAAAAAATATTTTGTTTCATTTAACGCTTTTTTGACAGCAAATTATTGAGCATATATAAATTTATATTATTCTATATAACATAATTGCAATTAAATTAATCATAGTTATTAATAAGCATATTTTTTATTTAATATGAGTATAAAAATCATTTTAGGTGTAAAATATATATAAGTTATACAAGGAGGAGTTATGGAAAGTTTAATTAAATTTTTAGATGAGATTATAGAGAGTGGTAAACTTATAGAGGGTGTTATTAGTAAAAAAAGGCGTAAGTCTGATGAATTAAATAAATTAAAAGTTAAGCCAATTAAAATTAAGGGAGAGCTACTTTATCAAATAGAGCTTTTTTATGATAAAAAAGTTCAGCATATTAATGCGACAAAAAATGAGATTGCAGGTATGCTATATGGATATATTGAGCAGTATTTTTTGCAAGCGGTGTTTTATTGTAAGGATGCAGATTATCAAATTCTTATAAGTAAAAAAAATAAAGTTAAAATTTTAAATCAAAAACCAACTAGAAAATCAGATATTAATTTTAGCCATAATCGTGATAAAAATTATATTATAAAAAATAACGAGCCATGTGATTTTTTAATAGAGCTTGGCGTTATGGATACAAATGGCAAAGTAAAGCCAAGTAGATACGATAAGTTTAGACAGCTTAATAGGTATTTGGAATTAATCCAATCGGGTATTAAAAATATAATGCAAAGTGGTTTGGGTGTAGATGGTAATAAGCCTATTAGGATAATAGATTTTGGTTGTGGGAAAGCGTATCTTACATTTGCGTTGTATTATTATTTGGTTAAACTTTTAAATCTTAATGTTGAAATTATAGGTCTTGATTTAAAGGAAGATGTTATAGAATTTTGTAATGGCGTAAGTCGAAAGTTAGGCTATGATAATTTAAAATTTGAAGTAGGTAGTATTCAAGAATATTCTTTGGACTTTAAGGCTAATATGGTAATATCTTTGCATGCTTGTGATGTTGCTACTGACGCTGCTATTGGTAAAGCGGTAAGTTGGGATAGCGATGTGATATTTGCGGTGCCTTGTTGTCAGCATGAGTTGTTTAATCAAATGGATAATAACAATATTCCGATACTTGAAACGCATGGAATATTAAAAGAAAGATTTGCGGCTCTTATGACAGATGCCGTTAGAGGAAGTGCTTTAGAAATAATGGGATATAGCACGGATATATTTGAATTTATAGATATGGAACATACTCCTAAGAATATTATGATTCGTGCAATTAAGCGTGGCACATATTCTATTGACGAGATAAAAAGATATAATAAAATTATTTCAGATTATAAAATTTGTCCGTGTATACAAAAGGAGTTAGGTGATATTTTCCAAGAACGAATTAGCATTAAATCCTAGTGTTTACAAAGGTTATACGTTATTTAGCAAACTATCTAAAAATATTTTATATTTAGATGATTGACGGATTGTATACAGTATAATATAATCAGCATATAAGAGAAAACTTATTTATATTTTGTTTTGAGGGGGTAAGTGAGTAATGGGTAATAAAGTTATGAAAACTATGGATGGAAATACCGCAGCAGCATATGTATCATATGCATTTACAGATGTAGCAGCGATATATCCGATTACGCCATCGTCTAATATGGCTGAATATGTAGATGATTGGGCAGCTTATGGAAAGAAGAATATTTTTGGACAAACAGTTAAAGTAAGTGAAATGCAATCTGAAGGTGGGGCTTCTGGTGCGGTACACGGTTCGTTACAAGCGGGTGCTTTAACAACTACATTTACAGCATCACAAGGTCTTTTATTGATGATTCCTAATATGTATAAGATTGCAGGAGAATTATTACCTGGAGTATTCCATGTTAGTGCTCGTGCTATTGCGTCACATGCTTTATCTATTTTTGGTGACCACTCAGACGTTATGGCTGCAAGACAAACTGGTTTTGCTATGCTTGCTTCTGGTTCGGTTCAAGAAGTTATGGATTTAGGTGGGGTAGCACACTTATCTGCTATTAAAGGTAGAGTGCCTTTTGTTCATTTCTTTGATGGATTTAGAACATCGCATGAAATTCAAAAAATTGAAACTATAGATTATAGCGAATTTGCAAAGTTAGTTGATTATGATGCGTTAAATAAATTTAGACGTGGAGCGTTAAATCCTGAACATCCTGTTACTAGAGGAACTGCTCAAAACCCAGATATTTTCTTCCAAGCAAGAGAGTCTGCTAATAGATACTATGAAGCTTTACCTGAAATAGTAGTTGATTATATGAATAAAATCAGCGAGATTACTGGTAGAGAATATAAGCCTTTTAACTACTATGGTGCAGCTGATGCTGATAGAATTATCGTTGCTATGGGTTCTGTAGTAGAGGCTATTGAGGAAACTGTAGATTACCTTAATGCTAAGGGTGAAAAAGTAGGTTTAATTAAGGTAAGACTATATAGACCTTTTGCTCCTAAGTATTTCTTTGATGTTTTACCTAAAACTGTTAAGAAAATTGCCGTTTTAGATAGAACAAAAGAACCTGGAGCTTTAGGAGAGCCATTATATCAAGATGTTAGAACTATGTTCTATGATACTGATATGAATCCTTTAGTTATTGGTGGACGTTATGGTCTTGGTTCAAAAGATACAACACCATCACAAATTAAAGCTGTATTTGAAGAATTAAAAGTAGAAAAGCCTAAAAATGGTTTTACTATTGGTATAAATGATGACGTAACTAATCTTTCGTTAGATTCTAGTGAAAAAATCGTTACAGAAACAAAAGGAACTGTAAGATGTAAGTTCTGGGGTCTTGGTTCTGACGGAACGGTTGGAGCGAATAAAAATGCTATTAAGATTATCGGTGATAATACTGATTTATATGCTCAAGGATATTTTGCATATGACTCTAAAAAATCTGGTGGTATTACAGTATCTCACCTTAGATTTGGAGAGAAGCCAATTCGTTCAACTTATTTAATATCAGAAGCTGACTATATTGCATGCCATAAACAGTCATACGTTTATCAATATGATTTGTTAGATGGACTTAAAAAAGGCGGTACATTCGTACTTAACTGTAAGTGGTCAAAAGAAGAACTTAATGACCAATTACCTGCTAAATTAAAGAAATATATTGCAGAAAATGATATTAAATTCTATACAATTGACGCTACAAGCATAGCTGAAGAGATTGGTCTTGGAACTAGAATTAATATGGTTATGCAATCTGCATTCTTTAAGTTAGCTGAGGTTATTCCTGTTAACGAGGCTATGGACTATCTTAAAAAAGCTATCGAGAAGTCTTATGGTAGAAAAGGTGCTAACGTAGTTAAAATGAACGAGGAAGCAGTTGATTTAGGTGCTACTAGACTTGTTAAAATAGATGTACCAGCTGAATGGAAAGACGCTAAAGAAGATGGCAAAACAGTAGACCAAACTGGAACTGCATTTATTAGAGATATTTTAAGACCTGTTAATGCTCAAATGGGAGATAAGTTACCAGTTTCAACATTTAAAGGTATTGAAGATGGTACTTTTGAAGCGGGTTCTGCTGCTTATGAAAAGAGAGGAATTGCAGTTAATGTTCCTGAGTGGCAAATAGATGATTGTATTCAGTGTAACCAGTGTTCATTTGTATGTCCTCACGCTGTAATTAGACCTTTCTTATTAACTGATGAAGAAGTTGAAAATGCTCCAGCAGGATTTGAAACTAAGAAAGCTAACGGAAAAGGACTTACTGATTTAAAATATAGAATTCAAGTTTCTACGCTTGACTGTACAGGTTGTGGTAACTGTGCTGATATTTGTCCGGCTAAGAATAAAGCTTTAATTATGAAGCCATTAGATACTCAAACAGACCCACAAATTGAAAACTGGGATTATGCTATTAAGTTACCAGTTAAAGATGATAGAATGCCACTTGGTAGTGTAAAAGGTAGCCAGTTTGCACAACCATTATTCGAGTTCTCAGGAGCTTGTGCGGGTTGTGGAGAAACGCCTTATATTAAAGCTGTTACACAGTTATATGGTGATAGAATGATGATTGCGAATGCTACTGGATGTTCTTCTATTTGGGGTGGTTCTGCACCTTCAACACCATATACTATAAACGCTAAAGGACAGGGGCCAGCTTGGGCTAACTCACTATTTGAGGACAACGCTGAATATGGACATGGTATGAATCTTGGTGTTAATGCTATTAGAAATGGAATTAAAGCTAAGATGGAAGAATTGTTAGAAATGAATGTATCTGATGATATTAAAGCTGTATTCCAAAAATGGATTGATGGAATGAAAGATGCTGAAATTTCTAAAGAGGCTACAAAAGAAATTAGAGAAATCGTTGCAAAACCACACGATAATGCTGATGTTCAAAAGATATTTGATTTTATAAAAGAAAATGATGATTTCTTAGTTAAGAGATCTATGTGGATTGTCGGCGGAGACGGTTGGGCATATGATATTGGATATGGTGGACTTGACCATGTACTTGCTTCTGGTGAAGATGTAAACGTATTAGTATTTGATACAGAAGTTTATTCTAATACTGGTGGACAGTCTTCTAAAGCTACTCCAACGGCTGCTATCGCTAAGTTTGCTGCATCTGGTAAAAAGGTTAAGAAGAAAGACCTTGGTATGATTGCTACAACTTATGGTTATGTATATGTTGCACAAGTTGCTATGGGTGCTGATAAAAATCAATTTATGAAAGCATTACAAGAGGCAGAGAGCTATGATGGACCATCTATTATAATTGCTTATGCTCCATGTATTAACCATGGTATCAAGGCTGGTATGGGTAAATCTCAAGAGAGAATTAAACTTGCGGTTGATGCTGGATACTGGCATATGTGGAGATTTGACCCAAGACTTAAAGAACAGGGCAAAAATCCATTTATCTTAGATTCAAAACCTCCTAAGACTGACTTTAAAGAGTTCTTAATGGGTGAGGTAAGATATATTACTCTTGCTAATCAGTTCCCAGAGATTGCTGATGAATTATTTGCTAAGGCAGAGGCAGAAGCTAAAGATAGATATGATGGTTATGTAAGAATGACTCAAATGCAATACTAGTGAATTGTATAAAAACAAAATATAATTATAAAGGTTTAAAAGTCCTCTACTTTATGTGGAGGACTTTATTTGTTACGATATGATAATTTACGAAGATGACATTAGCTCTTAAATATTGTATAATGAAGAATAGAGCATGATTAAGTGCTTGTTTGGAGGTATGTTTTGAGAGGAAATAACAAAACCGTAGCAATTACGGAATCTGCGATACTTACTGCGATAGCAGTTATATTTAGTGTTATAGGTACTTATGTACCATTTTTGACAATTTTTTTGGTGCTAGTGTCAGTTCCTTTGACTATAATAGGGATAAGAAGGGGCGTTAAATGGACTATTATTTCTGTTGTGTTAACTAGTATTATAGGTTTTATGTTGACTGGATTAGTAAATGCGATAGGGATATTCTTTGTGTCGGGATCTATAGCGATATGTTTGGCTTATGGATATGAAAAAAAGTTAAGTACAGAAAAGATTGTAATTTTATCTGTGCTTATATCTATTGTTTCGTTGGCGATTAGTTTTAAACTTGGGTTTATAATAACTGGGATTGACTTTTTTGAAACATTAGACTCTTCGCTTGCTGAGAGTATGGCTATGATTCAAAACTCGGGAGCTTTCAATGTTCCCGTTGATGAACTTACTAAGTCTATGAATGATACGATTTCTACTATTAAATTAGTATTTCCGTCTTTGTTATTTATAGCGGGGGTAATGAATGCTTTAGCAAATATAGTTTTTCTTAAAGCTGTATTGAGAAGAATGAAAATTAAATATTTATCGGCACAACCTTTTTATTTATTTTCATTTGATAAGTCGTTTTTAACTGGGATGTCTTTGATTATGATTTTAAGTTATATAGTTGGTGTGATGAATATAGTTGATATGAAGTTATTATTTACCAATGTTATGGTTATAGTAGGGTTTATTTTTTCTATTCAAGGTATGGCTGTTATGGATTTCTTTTTAGTTAAGAGAAAGTTTAAAGTTGGATTGAGAATAGCGGTATTGATTTTATTATATATACTTCTTAATGGATATATATTTTTTGCAATTATAGGTGTGCTTGATTTGATATTTAATATTAGAGTTGCTAGACGCAAAATTAATTAGAGGTGTGAATATGAACAACTTAAATAAGATGGCTAGAGATGGAGAGTTTAAGTTTTATTTTTTTACTTTGGCGGTATTTGATTTTGTAATGTTTTTTTATAATAAGTATATAGCTATCATAGGATTAGTTTTATTTATAACTATGCTTATTTACAATTGGATAAATTCTAGGACTAGGGATAAACGATTAAGAAAATATATGGATGAGTTATCGCTAAATGTTGATTCAGCAGCGGGTAATGCGATACTTAATTTGCCATTACCACTTACTTTGGTTGATTTTGATGGAAATGTAACTTGGTATAATACTAAATTTGCTGATATGGTTACGGAAGAATATTTGATTGGAAAAGATATAAGTAGTATAACTCCAGATGTAACTGCAGAAAAGTTGATTACAGGTGAAGAAATAAAAGGTATTAAAATAGGTGATAAAGTTTATAATCTTATCAGTAGCATTACTGAGGTTGATAAGGGAAAGCGAAATTCTTATATATTTATGCTATATTGGATTGATGTCACTGAATATGAAGAATTAAAAGAGTTATATAGCGATGAGATTACTAATGTAGCGGTAATTCAAGTTGATAACTATGATGATGTAATGAGTGAAACTAAAGAAGAAAAAAGACCGTTTGTTGCATCGGAAATAGAAAGAAAAATTAATCTTTGGGCATCGAGAATGAATGGTCTTATAAAAAAATATTCTACGGATAAATATATTGTAGTTTTTAAACAAAGATATTTAGGGAATCTTGAGGCGAAGAGGTTTTCAATACTTGATGATGTTAGAGAAATAGAAGAAGGGAATAAAATTCCTGCTACTTTGAGTATAGGTGTTGGAGTTAGTGGTAAAAACTTAGCTCAATTAGAGGAATATGCGTATTCTTCCTTAGAACTTGCCCTAGGTAGAGGTGGGGATCAAGCGATAGTTAGAAAAAATGGTAATTTTGAATTCTATGGTGGAAAAACTAAAGCTGTTGAGAAGAGAAATAGAGTTAAAGCTAGACTTATTGCTCATGGATTAAGACCTATTATAGATGAGAGTTCTAAAGTTATTATAATGGGGCATAAAAATCCTGATATGGATGCATATGGTTCTGCGATAGGTATGTATAGAGCGGTTATAAATAGAGGGAAAGAAGCTTACATAGTCATGAATAATATTAATGTAAGTATTAAAAATATTCATGCTGTTTTTGAAGATAAAGATGAGTATAAATTTATAAACTCTCAAAGAGCACTTGAGTTGATGGAAGAGGATGCCCTTGTTATAGTTGTTGATACTAATAGACCAAGTTTTACAGAATGTCCAGAGCTACTTACTAAGGAAGCTAGAGTAGTTGTTATTGACCATCATAGAATGGGTGCTGAGTTTATAGAAAATGCTATGTTAAAGTATCTTGAACCTTATGCATCATCAGCGAGTGAGCTTGTTACTGAGATACTTCAATATATGGAAAGTAAAGTTGTAATTGAAAAGATAGAGGCAGAGGCACTTCTTGCTGGAATATCTGTAGATACTAAAAACTTTACATTTCAGACGGGTGTAAGGACGTTTGAGGCTGCGTCTTTGCTTAGAAGATATGGTGCAGATACTACTGTGGTTAGACAATTTTTCCAAGATGAAATGGATATGGTTATATCAAAATCTGGTGTAGTTACAAATGCTGAAGACATAGGACGTGAAATAGCTTTATCAATCAATGAACAACCTATTGAGAATATTCAGTTGGCACTTGCACAAGGTGCAGATGAATTATTAAATATACGAGGTATAAGCACTTCGTTTGCTATGGGTATGGGAGAAGATGGGCTTATCTATATTAGTGCAAGAAGTCTTGGTGATGTAAGTGTTCAGCTTATAGTTGAGAAACTTGGTGGCGGCGGTCATATGGGAATGGCTGGTGCTCAACTTAGGGATATGAGTTTAGAAGAAGCGAGAAAGCTACTTATAGATACAATTAATGAGTATTTTGAGGAGGAAGAATAGATGAAAGTAATTTTACTTAAAGATGTAAAGGGTACTGGTAAAAAGGATGAAGTCGTAAATGTTAGCGATGGTCATGCTAGGAATTTTTTAATCCCTAGAGGAGCAGCTAAAGAGGCGACATCATCAAATTTAAGTTCTTTAAAACATCAAGCGGCTTCAGCGGAAAAAAGAAGACAAGAGGAGTTAGAAGCGGCTAAAGAATTAGCAAAGAAAATTGAAGGTATAGAGTTAAAGTTTGTGTCTAAAGCGGGAAGTAATGGAAAGCTATTTGGTTCTATCACTTCAAAGGATATAGCGGAAAGATTGAAAACGGATTTTAAATTGGATATAGATAAAAGAAAAATAACTACTGATGGAGCTATTAATACTTTAGGTGGAAATAAAGTTGAAATCAAGGTGCATTCAGAAGTTGTTGCAAAGCTTAGAGTAATGGTTGTTGAGGGTTAAGTTATGGAGGGGTTAGGTAAGATACCTCCACATAGTATTGAGGCGGAGCAGTCTGTTTTGGGTGCTATGATTTTGGATATTGATGCTATAACAGATGTTACAGATGTAGTTAAATATGATGATTTTTATAAGATGGCACATCAACAGATTTTTTCGGCTATTATAGAATTATATGATAAAAATGAGCCTGTTGATATAGTTACATTATCTGAAATTTTAAAGAAAAAAGAACTTCTTGAAGCTATAGGTGGCGTATCTTATTTATCAAGAATTTCTGATGCGGGGATACTTACGTCTAATGCTAGGAGTTATGCGGAAATTATAGAGGAAAAATCTCTTCTTAGAAAACTTATAGTTGCGGCACAAGATATATTGACTGAGGGATATAAGGCTGATGATGTTGCTAATATTATTAATATGGCAGAACAGTCTATATTTGATATTTCTCAGAAGAAAAATAGAGAAGGTTTAGAGCATATCAGGCAGGTTATCTTGGATGCTTATAATAGAATTGAGAAATTATGTGAAGATGGCGGAGGAATAACTGGATTAAGGACGGGTTTTTCTGATTTAGATTTTAAAACTTCGGGTTTACAGCCATCTGATTTAATTTTGGTGGCAGCTAGACCGTCTATGGGTAAAACCGCTTTTGCTATTAATATATGTCAAAATGCAGCTACAAAAGAATCGGCGTCAGTTGCTATTTTTAGTTTAGAGATGTCAAGAGACCAGTTGGTTCAGCGTATGCTTTCATCTGAGGCTCTTGTACCGATAAAAAATCTTAGAAATGGTGAAATGGCACAAAATGATTGGATTAATCTTTCTAAAGCTATGGCACCGCTTTCGCAGTCTAATATATATATAGATGATACGCCCGCTATTACTGTTATGGAAATGAGGGCTAAGTGTAGACGATTAAAGATGGAAAAAGGGCTTGATTTAATCATGATTGACTATCTTCAACTTATGTCGGGTGATGGCAAAACGAATAGTAGAGAGCAAGAAATTTCTAAAATTTCTCGTTCGTTAAAAGCGTTAGCTAGAGAAATGAAATGCCCTGTTATTGCGCTTTCGCAGTTATCTCGTGCACCAGAACTTAGAGCTGACCATAGACCTATACTTTCAGACTTGAGGGAGTCGGGAGCGATTGAGCAAGACGCTGATGTTGTTATGTTCCTTTATAGAGATGAATACTATTTCCCAGAAAGTGAAAAAAAGGGAGTAGGAGAAGTTATCATAGCTAAGCAAAGAAATGGTGAAACTGGATATATTGAACTTACTTGGCTAGGAGAATTTACTAAGTTTGTTAATAAAGAAAATGTATTTATAGAACCGCAAGGGATTTAAAGGGTGCATCTTTATTACGAACAAACTAACTATTTTTCAAATAAATATGCGTATTTTATTAAAAAAATGCGTTAAAAAGATTGACGTAACTTTGGTGGTCTGATAGTATTGTCATGTATGTAATGATAAATATTAGAGAGGTGTTTTTATGTCAACAGTTGTAATTGTCGGTTCTCAGTGGGGCGATGAGGGAAAAGGAAAAGTTATAGATTATTTAGCAGCTCAAGCGGATGTTGTTGTTAGAGGACAAGGTGGAAATAATGCTGGACACACTGTAGTTGTGGGAGAGGACAAGTATGCGCTTCATCTTATTCCGTCAGGAATTTTATATAATGAGACTATTAATGTTATCGGTAATGGTGTTGTATTTGACCCAGCTGGATTTTTAGCAGAAGTGGAAACTCTCGAAGCTAAGGGAGTATCTACTGAGAATATTCGTATTAGCGATAGAGCTCATGTGATTTTCCCATATCATAAAGAAATTGATAGATTATCAGAAGAAGCTCGTGGTGATGATAAGATTGGAACTACTAAAAAAGGTATAGGTCCTTGCTATATGGATAAAGTAGAGCGTACAGGTCTTAGAATTTGCGATATGATAGATGAAAACACTTTTGAAGATAAATTAAGAAATCAAATAGATAGAAAAAACAATATCATAGTAAAATTATATGGAGCTACTCCTCTTAATGCTGATGATATTGTAAATGAGTATAAGGACTATGCTAAAAAAATAAAAAAATATGTAGCTGATACTTCTGTTATAGTTTATGATGCGATTAAACAAGATAAGAAGGTTCTTTTAGAGGGAGCTCAAGGAAGTTTATTGGATATTGATTTAGGAACTTATCCGTATGTAACGAGTTCACACCCTGTATCTGGAGGATTTTCAGTTGGAGCAGGTATTGGGCCTAATGAAATTCAAGAAGTTTTAGGTATAGTTAAAGCTTACACTACTAGAGTAGGTATGGGACCTTTTGTTACTGAATTAGATGATGAAATCGGTGATAAGATAAGAGTTCAAGGAAATGAGTTTGGAACTACTACTGGTAGAGCTAGAAGATGTGGCTGGTTTGATGCTGTATTAGTTAAATATTCTGCTAGAATTAATGGTATGACAGGTATGGCTTTAATGCTTGTAGACGTGCTTTCTGGTTTTGACACATTAAAGATTTGTACTGGCTATAAACATGGTGATGAGATTATAGAACACTATCCAGCTAATTTAGATGTGCTTGATAATTGTGAGCCGATTTATGAAGAAATGGCTGGTTGGAGTGAAGATTTAACCGATATAAACAATTATGATGATTTACCAGAGGCGGCTAAAAATTATATTGCTAGAATTGAAGAACTTATAGGAATTCCTGCTAAAATTGTTTCTATTGGACCAAAGCGTAGTCAAACTATCGTAAGAGGAAATATTTATAGATAAATAAGTTTAATTTGATATTAGTATAAAAAAATATAAGGTTATGTGAAATTTCACATAACCTTATTTAATAGTTTTAATTATTTATTTGTATCTTAGTCATTAACAAATGGTAAAAGTGCAATAATTCTTGCTCTTTTAACAGCCGTAGTTAATTTTCTTTGGTGCTTAGAACAGCTACCTGTAACTCTTCTAGGTAAAATTTTGCCTCTTTCTGTTAAATATCTTTGTAACTTCTTAATATCTTTGTAATCGATATCATTTTGTTTATCTTGACAGAAAGCGCAACCTCTTCTCTTTCTACGTCTTTTAATCATAATCGGTTACCTCCTTATCTAAAACGGGATTTCGTCGTCATCTTCAATAGCTTGAAACTCTGATGGATCAATACCATAGTTAAAATCATCTGACGAATCCATGTCTTTATTTTTGTCTCCCCACTCAAGGAACTCAACTCTATTGGCTAAAACATCAGTAGAATATCTAGTTTCGCCAGTATTAGTTTTGTAGCTACTTGATTGAATTGAACCGTTGACAGCAACTAGACGACCTTTTGCTAAAAAGTTAGCACAGTTTTCAGCCTGTTTGCCCCACACAACAACTCTTATAAAATCAGCTGTTGGTAGTCCTTTTTGTTGCATTTCAGCTTTTTTATCTTTTGAAAGATTACGGTCAATAGCAAGCGTAAAGTTAGCAACTGCACGTCCACTTCCTGAGATAAAACGAAGCTCTACATCTCTAGTCAGTCTTCCTATTAATACAACGTTATTCATACTAGTACCTAACTTTCTTTATTCACTACGATATATCTAATTACATCGTCTGAAATTCTGAAATTTCTTTCAAGTTCTGCTGGTAAATCAATTGTAGCTTTGAAATTAACTAAAACATAGTAACCTTCTTTTAGTTTTTCGATTTCGTAAGCTAATTTTCTCATACCCCACTCATCAACGCTTTCAACCTCGCCAGCTTTGTTAATGATAGAAGTAAACTTTTCGATTGCAGCCTTTCTTGAATCTTCATCAAGAGTTGGTCTTAGAACAAAAATAGTTTCATAACTTCTCATATTTTACACCTCCCTATGGACAAAATGGCTCTTACCCTATGTAAGAGCAGAGAGCAAAGGTTTAATAACCAATACCATTGAACATTTTATCATGTTAGAGTAATTATTGCAACAAAAATAAATAATCATAATTTGGTGCTTGATTACAATTTGCTCTATTTAATAAGTTTTAGGATGAGTTGTGGTATAATTATTGCGTAAAAAATATTTTGAAATTAAAATGTAATATAAGATTAAATTAAAATTAGTAAACATATTAACAAAAATGATGTATAATAATTTTAGTGAAATTGTTTTATGTAAGAAGAGAGGGATGTTAATTGAAAATATTTAATAGAATTGTAGTGATAGTACTATGTTTTTGTTTGAGTACATCGAGTTTGAGTTTTGCTGGTGAAACTATAAAAATTGATTTAGAAAAAACTATAGAGCTTGCAAAACAAAATAGTGCTAATCTTAGGACTGTTAAATCTAAAGAATATGATGTGACAAGACAAAAGCAAGAGTGGATAAGTGGAGCTAATCATTTAGATAGTGCTCTTGACAATGTTTATGAATTTAAAAATATGCAAGAGGCAATAAAGGATTCTAAAGTGAAAAGTAAGCAATTAAAAGCTATAAGTCAGGGGGAAAAAAGGTTGCCTGCGGCGGAAATGGCTTTGCAGACGAAAAAAGCGTATCTTAATGCTTTATCTGTGAAAGTTAATAATGGAACTGCAACTGCTGTAGAGAAAGGTCAGTATAATCAGTTAAAAGTTGCATTGCCTATTAAGGAACGTGAACTTGCTGAAAAAAAGGCTATGATTAATGCGGTTAAAAATGATTTAGCGAGTCAAGGTGAAACGTTGGCGTCGGCACAACAAAAATTGCAAATGCCACTAAAACTTTACTCTTATTTGGGTAGAAGTGATAAGGGTTTAAAAAGTTCACAGTCTGGATATAATATCAAATATGCACAAGCTATGCAAGCATCTAAAACATATATGGATGCATATGAAAGGACGAACAATTCTGCATTTTTAACAGCTAGTCAAACTGCTTTAATGAAAGCTAATCAAGCTGGAGCGGTTGCTGGATATATATCTGCATATATGGCTATAGGTGATAGTGAATTAACTCGTCAAGATAAGTATGAAATATTTAAAAAACGTGAGGCTGCAGCTAGAAATGCGGTAGCGGTAGCTGATGTGAAATATAGTGGAATGTTAAAATTTGTTGAAAGAGCTACTGAAGAGGGGATTATAAGATTATATATTGGTGTAAATGATTTAGAAAAAGCGGTAGAGCTTAAAAATCAATTTTTAGAAGTAAATCAAAATGGTTTACATGATTTGCAAGAACTTTACGAAGTTGGTTTTGTATCAAAGCATGATGTGGATATTCAAAAAAACAAGGTTGAGCTTGCAAAATTAGATGCTCAAAATTATAAATATCAGTATGAAAATTATTCTAATAAATTAAAGAGAACTTGTCATATACCATATGATAATGAGTTAGTTTTAGAAAGTCCCTTTGATAATTTGGGAGATATTGAGTTAGAAGCGAAAGATTATTTTGATAAAGCTTGCGAGAATAATATGGATTATGCTAATTTAGTAGCTAATTTAGATATGAATGAAAAGAATTTAGAAGTGCTAAATCATTATATTGATGATTATGACCATGAAACTGGGAGAAAGGTTTTTTATAAAGATAGACGTGATTTAGAAGATGAAATCTCAGATTTAAAGGATAAAATAAAGTATAAGCGTTCATTGATAGAATGTGATGTCGAGGAAGCGTATAACCATGTAAAGCTTAATAAAGAGAGTTTAGAAAATAAAAAAATGGACTATGAATTGTCTAAGGCTCAGTTGAAAGCGGCTAAAAAATCTTTTGAAATAGGTATGAAAACGCCACTTGAATTAAATAAGGTTAAATTAAAATGTGATAAGTCAGAGATAGATAAAAATATGGGGTTAAGGGCTTATAATTCTAGTTTAGAGAGATTTAAGTTATTAGTAGATTATGGTATAAGTTATAATATGTAGTTTTGGAGGATTGTTATGAAAAATAAATTTATAAGTTTAGCATTAGCTGGGATTTTGGTTATAGGAATTACATCTTCATTTGCAGTTGAAGATTTAAATAATAAAATTAATGAAGATAATCAACAAAGTGAAGTGGTTAATTATACTAAGTATAAGTATGTTAACCAAGTTTTAGAAGATAATTTACAGATTAAACAAGCTGAGGAAAAATTAGAAGATGAAAGAATGGAATATGTCAATTCTTTAAGGATAAGAGATGGCATAAAAGAACTTTCGTGGGACGATTTTAATGAAAATTATGACGATAATGATTCTAAATATGTTGCTGAAAAGGCTAAAAAATATAATTTTCTTAAAGAGGGTAAAGAATATCATATAGCGTATATTGATACTAAAAAAGTTGTTGATTCGGTGAGGTTAAATGCTGAGGCGACTTATTATAATTATATTAATGCACAAAAAAATTATGAAAGTGCTAAAAAACAATTGGATTTAGTGAAAGAGAAGTATGATTCTAAAATTTTAGAAAAAAATATAGGTCAAATTTCTAGCTTGGAATTGCTTGAATATCAAAAGACATTTAATGATACTCAAGTTGATTTTATGGTAGCATCAAACGAGTTAATAAAAGCTAAAAATCAATTTAATATGTTAGTTGATAAACCTATTAATAGAGAGGTTAATGTAAAAAACATTGATATAGACTTACCTGAATTTGAGCTAAAGAATATTGATGAAACGCTTAAATCTATGCTAGAAAATAGTTATCAAATTTCTGGTTTAGAGTTAGAACTTGAGAGATTAAATATGGATAGGGTGATGAAAAGTCGTCATTCAGGATTTACAAGTGTAAAACTTGAGCTTGAAAGAAATAAGATAGATATAGAAAATGCTACAGAAGACCTTAAAGATGCTAAATGGGAAGTTGAATATCAGTTGAGAAGTAATTACAATGATGTAAAAGCTGAATATAATAAATTTAAGTCGGCTCAGATACAATTAGATATTGATAGTTCTAATTTAGAGGTTGCTAAAATTCAACATAAGACAAATATGATTAGTGAGTTAGATTATTTAACTGCTAAGAATGATTATGTAAATGCTTATACAAAGTATCTACAAGCTAAGCTTAATGCTTATATTAAAATAACTGAGTTTAATAATTTTATAGAACTAAATACTAATCCAGTGCCTATGGAAAAGAATAGTTGGATGAAAAAATAATTGGATAAATAAATGCGAAGTTATGTGGCTTCGCATTTGTTGTTTTATAAGACATATGTTATAATTAAAAGTCAGATTAAATTAAAAATATTGATTGTGACACGTTTAGAGCGTGATGATAATATATAAGAGTTTAGAAGGAAAAAGGAGATTAAATGGATAAGATTAAATTTATGGAATTGGAGTGTTCAAAAGAGATACACAAAGCAGTAGAGGTTATGGGATTTGAGGAAACAACTCCAATTCAAACATTGGCTATACCTCATGTTATGGCTGGTAGAGATGTAGTTGGACAAGCACAGACAGGTACAGGTAAAACAGCGGCTTTTGGGATACCTGCTTTAGATAGAATAGATTTAAAGTTAAAAAAACCTCAAGTTTTAGTTATGTGTCCTACAAGAGAACTTGCGGTTCAAGTTTCGGAGGAATTAGCAAGACTTGGGAAGTTTAAAAAAGGGCTTAGAATATTACCGGTTTATGGTGGGCAGTCTATTGAAAGACAGATTAGTGCTTTAAAGAAAGGGGTTCACGTTATAATAGGAACTCCTGGTAGATTGTTAGACCATTTAAGGAGAAGGACGCTTTCGTTTGAACATACTGGTATGATTATACTTGATGAAGCAGATGAAATGTTAAAAATGGGCTTTAGGGAAGATATAGAAGATATACTTAGCGCTTTTAATAATGAAAGGCAGATGTTGCTTTTTTCAGCAACTATGCCAAAGGCGATACTTGATATTATAAATAAATATCAAAATAATCCTGAAATTGTTAAAGTAGCACATAAGGAACTTACAACGCCGAATGTAAGCCAGTCTTATATAGAAGTTAACGAAAGAAGTAAGTTAGAGGTTTTGACTAGACTTATAGATATATATGCACCAAAACTTTCTATAGTATTTTGTAATACTAAAAAGAGGGTTGATGATGTTACGGATATGCTTCAAGCTAGGGGTTATATAGCTGATAAAATTCATGGAGATATGAAACAAACGCTAAGAATGAATGTTATTCGCAAGTTTAAGCGAGGGGATATTGAAGTGCTTGTGGCTACTGATGTTGCGGCTAGAGGTCTTGATATTGACAATGTGGAAAGTGTGTTTAATTATGATATGCCTTCTCATGAGGAATACTATGTTCATAGGATAGGACGTACTGGTAGAGCTGGTAATTTAGGTAGTGCGTTTACTTTTGTTACGGGCAAAGATTTTTATATCCTTAAAAATATTATGCGTTATACTAAAAAGAAAATTAATAGACATCATATTCCAAGTATTAGGGATATTGAAACTCTTAAAAAGAGTGTTTTTGTTAATGATGTTAAACAGATTATGGATAATGGTGGACTGAAGTCTTATATTTCAATAGTTGAAGAACTTATGGACGAAAATTATACGCCAATAGAAATAGCGGCGGCAATGTTTAAGAAGGAACTTGATGTTAAAGAGAGTCGTGAAATTGATTTAACTCCTATTAATACGTCTGGAAAAGGGAAATCTCGTTCTGATATAGGCTCACGTTCTAAAAAAGATAAAGATATGGTAAGGCTTTTTATGAATATTGGCAGTCAAAAGAAAGTAAGAGTTAATGATATTGTAGGAGCTGTAGCTGGTGAGGCGGATATATCTGGTAAATCTATAGGAGCTATTGATATATTTGATAATTTTTCTTTTGTAGATGTTCCGTCTAAATATGCGGATAAAGTTGTAAAAGCTATGAATGGCAATAATATTAAAGGTTTTAAGGTTAATGTAGAAGTTTCAAATGATAAAAAGAAAAAGAAAAGATTTAAGAGAAAATAAGAGGTTATCATGGAAAGTCAAGTTATATTAGCTGTAGGGATATTTGTTATAACATATGTTTTGATTATGTCCGAAAAATTAAATAGGACTGCTGTTGCACTTGTTGGTGCGGTTGTATTGTTAATATTTAATATAATAACTCAGGATGAGGCTATTCATCATATTGATTTTAATACTATTGGGCTTTTAATAGGTATGATGATAGTTGTTAATATAATGAAAAGAAGTGGTGTTTTTGAGTATGTGGCTATTAAAGCAGCAAAGAAAGCTAATGGTGACCCTAAGCGGATACTTGTGTTTTTCGCTATATTTACTGCATTGTCATCTGCTTTTTTAGATAATGTTACTACGATTTTGCTTGTCGTTCCAATTACGCTTGTTATAACTGACGAATTGGAAATTAGCCCTATACCAATACTTGTACCGCTTATATTATTTGCAAATATTGGTGGAACTGCAACGCTTATAGGTGACCCACCTAATATTATGATTGGTAGTGCTACAGGGCTTGGTTTTAATGATTTTATAATTAATTTAGCACCAGCTGTTATTGTTATATTTGTAGTTACTCTAGCTATTATTCAGTTTAAGAGTAAGGGTAAAATGGAAGTTTCCGATGAGAAAAAGCAAGTTATTATGAAATTTGATGAAAAACTTGCGATTAAGGATATTAAGTTGTTAAGGAAGAGCTTGTTTGTGCTTACGCTTACTATTTTAGGATTTATGCTTCATCAAAAATTTGGATATGAAAGTGCTACGGTTGCATTTTTAGGAGCTTCGTTACTTTTGTTAATATCGGGGATAAATCCAGAAGAAATTTTGATAGAAATAGAGTGGCAAACTATATTTTTCTTTGGTGCACTATTTGTTTTAGTTGGTGGATTAGAAAAAGTGGGGGTAATAGATGTTTTAGCATCTAAACTAATTGATGTTACAAATGGGAATCCTATTTGGACTGCTCTGTTTATACTTTGGGGAGCTGCTATTGCAAGTGCGTTTTTAGATAATATACCTTTTGTTGCTACGATGATTCCGCTTATTAAATCTATTGGAACTATGTCATCTATAAGTATTACACCACTTTGGTGGGCACTTGCTTTAGGTGCTTGTCTAGGTGGTAATGGAACTTTAGTGGGAGCGTCTGCTAATGTAATTGTAAGTGGTATGCTTGGTAAACATGGAGATAAATTAGGATTTTTACAATATATGAAGGTAGGCTTTCCGTTAATGATTTTATCGGTTGCTATATCTAGTGTATATTTAGTGGTGTTTTATTTATAAGGGGTGAATATTATGAGAAAATATATTAATGCTCAAGTTTTAAAACATTCTATGAAATTGCAGCAAATGGGTGCGAAAGTTAAGGCTATAAATAGTAAGCTTTGCTATGTTGATTTTGATTTGGGGGATTTTAAGGTTTCTTATGTGTATAATGTTAATGCTAAGGATAAATATTTTTTAGAGAGAATAGAGCCTTATCCTTTAGCTGTTAGAACTTTTGATAAAGAAGAAGATGTTATAGATATTATAAAAGTTGATTTAGAGCAGTTTAAGAATGCTGTAAAAAGTCATAATATAAAGGATTTTATAGAGATTAGTCGTCATCTTAGTAAGCAGTTAAAACAATTTGATGATTTGTTCCTTTATTATAATATACCTACTCATGAGATTCAGGTTCTTATAAATCATCTTAAAAATATTGATGAGGATATAGAAAGGATTAAGGGTGAATCGGAGAGGTTGTATTTTGAGAAAGAGCCAGAGAATTTGTAGATAAAATATAACTAATAATATATATTATTAGTTATATTTTAATAAAATTATTTACTTGTTGCGATAAGTTCTATTTATATCGCTTAAAATTCATTAAAATTTTAAAATCCAAAACTTAGCCTGCGGCTTTCGAACAGATTGGATTTTTTAACAAATTTTAATAAATTTCTCGCATCATAAATATACGAATTATCTCAAAGGTAGCTATTTTTATTAAATATAACTTAATAATAAATATTATTAACTGTTATAATAATTTATATTCGATATTTTTATATTATGTGCTCAAAATTTGCTGTCAAAAAAGCGTTAAATGGAACAAGATATTTTTTCTGATAAAAATTCAACTTGTTTGAGCGTAGCGAGTTTTGAATTTTAAGAAAAAATATTGAAGTGCAATAGCTTTTTTGTGCAAATTTTGAGTATATAATATAAATAAATTGAGTATTATAAAGATTTATTAGTGGATATGAAAGGATATTTATGAAATATATATATTTAGCAGGCGGTTGATTTTGGGGAATGGAAGCTCCATTTTTGGAGAAAACGGGCGTAGTTGACGTCTGTGTAGGTTATATGGGTGGAGATACAGTAAATCCAACATATGAAGATGTTTGTACTGGTATGACGGGTCACGTAGAAGCTGTAAGAGTAGAGTATGACGAGAATAAAGTTAGTTATACGGAAATTTTAGATATATTTTGGAATAAAATTGACCCTACAGATGATATGGGGCAAATGATGAATAGAGGTTCTCAGTATCGTTCTGCGATTTTTTATTCAGATGATAATGAAAAAGAATGGGCAGAAAAATCGAAGCTTGAACTTTCTGAATCTGGACGATATAGACGTCCGATAGTGACTAGAATATTACCTTTTAAAGAATTTTATAAGGCGGAAGAATATCATCAACATTATTATAAAAAACTTCAAAGGAGATAAAGTTATGAGAAAAATCTTTAAAACATTATTATTAATTACTGTGATTTTAATATTTAGCGTACCTGTATTTTCAGAAGTTAAAAAATATGATTTAAATTTGTATGTTGGAGAAACTGTGCAACTTTACACATTATTGATTAATGGGGATACTATAGCACCAGATGAGCAAATATCTTGGAATTTAGGAAATAGAAAAGTAGCTAAAGTTTATGATAATGGTGATATTACAGGGCTTGAAGATGGGCATGTGACTATTTATGTTAAATCGGAAGAAAGGTCAAAAAGAGTTGCGATTGTAAGAGTTAATGTAATTTCTGTAGTTAATGATTTTGAGCTTAAAGATGATGAAATAACTATTTCTCCAGACGAATTTTATAATTTGGAATATAAAGTATATTCAAAAGGTGATAACGATAAACTATATAATTCTGATATAAAATGGAGTTCTGGGAATCCTCATATCGTAGAGGTGGATAGAAATGGTCAGATAAAAGGTGTAAAAGAGGGTAAAGCTAGAATAACTGCGACTGTTGTTGATGGGAATATTAGAGATTCTGTTTTAGTTTATGTAAAAGGTGAGTCAAAACAAATAGAGATAGATAAAAATAACCATTTATTAAAAATGTATGTTGGAGAAACTCATCAATTTAAAGCTATGTTAAATGGTAAGGATGTGACTCAAAAAGTAGAGTGGGAATCTTCAAGGAATGGCGTTATAAAAATTGATAAAAATAAGGGCTTTGCGACTGCTTTAAAAAGTGGATTTTCAAAAGTTAAGGCTATGACAAATGATGAAAGTAAAACGTCTTATATATCTATTAATGTAATATCTATGGTAAAAGATATTCAACTTATGAGAGATGGTAAGAAAATAGAAGAAAATCTTATTGAGATGGATAGAATAGGTCAAAAAATAGATTTAGATTATAAAATTATACCTAAAAAAGAGGGTGTTTATCCATTTGAAGATGGAGTAAAGTGGAGCTCTTTAAATCCGAATATCGTATATGTAAATTCAGATGGAGTTATTACGGCAAAAAGAAAGGGGGTAACTCTTATATCTGTGACAACTAATGATGGTGAGAAAGTTGATAATATAAGTGTAGAAGTTTTAGGAGATGGTAGTAAGAATCAAAAAAATATTCCGTTAGATTCTATTAAACTTGTAAATCCAATAGAAGAGTTAGTAGCAGGTGAAAAGTACGAACTTCCTATTGAGTTTTATCCTCAAAATGCAACGAATAAAAAGCTTATTTTAATAGCTGATGAATCGGATAAATGTAAGTTTGAATATATAGATGACAAATATTATTTTACCCCAACAAAAGAGGGTGAGAATAGAATTACTATAAAATCTTATGTAAAAGATGTTGATAAGGTTAAATACAATTTTAGGGTAATATCTCCTTTTAAGAGTGTTAAAATAGATACTCAAAATTTAAAACAAAATGCTGGGGAGTATGTGTTATATGAGGGTCAGAGTTTAAATATTAAACCTAATGTTGATTTTAAGTTTGCAAATGAAGATAAAAGTTTAAAGGGTGTAAATTTATTAAGTAGTGATTTAAGCGTTTTAGATGTTGAACGTGATACGTTGACTGGTGAATTTAGAGTAAAATCTAAAAATGCTGGTAAAGCTCGCTTGGAATTGAAAAATGAATATAATTTTGATAGCGATAATATAAATTTTATAGTATTAAATCCTTTTAAAATTCTTAGAGTAAATGCAGAAATTAACAAAAAAGTTGGAGATAGATTTAAACCTGATTTTGATGTAGTTATAAAACCTGATTTAGAATATCCGCTTGTAATTGGAGAAAACCTTGATTTGTCGGGTGATATAACTATAACTAAACAGTATTTTTTAAGAGAAGAAATCGAAAAAGAAATTGAATTTTTAGATAGGATTTTAGACGAATTTAAAAAGATAGAAATTACATCTGAAAATTCTAAAATTGTATACGGTGAAATAAATAAGTATACTTCTCTTAAACAAAAATTCAAACTTCTTTTAAAATCAAGCGAAGATAAATATTTATTAATTAGAGACGATTTAAAGCTTGGAGAAAATTATAGAGTTGCTAGTGTTGAAGATGGCTATATAAACGCTATGAGAAAGGGTAAAATTGATATAGAAATAGATGTGGCTGGCAGAACTTTACATGCTAATTATTATATTGATGGTGATACTAAAGATGACTCAATCTTTTCTGCGGATATGATTGTAGAGGAAAGGTTAGCTGATAAAGTTGAACTTATTAAGGCTATATCTACGAGATATGGTAATAGAAAGTCAGAAGATATACCTAATCAAAAATATTTAGAGGCGATTTTAGAGTTAGAAAATATGGGGCTTGTGCCTAGTCATTTGCAAAGCAAATATAGACAAGATGTTAATAGGTTAGAAATGGCTGAAACTTTAGTTAAAATTTTGGAATATGTTGATGGTGAAAAAATTATAGTTGATAATAGTGAGTCGAAGTTTTTAGATACTACATCTTGCTATGCGGACATTGTTTGTGATTTAAGGATTATGGATGTAAAATATTTGCAAAAATTTAAGCCTTATGATAAAATAAATATTGTGGATTTTGCAGTTGGAATAGATAGAATGATAGAATCTGCAAAAAACAATAAAGAAAAGATGATTTTAAAAAATGATAAATCACAAAATGTTTATTATGATGAAAATGGTTTAAGTGATAAACAAAAAAGTGCTCTTAAAAAATATGCAAAAGATTATGGGCTAATTGAGCCTATAAATAATAAGATTGACCCATATGATAGCTTGAATAGAGAAGAATTTTTATATTATATTTATAAATTAGTGAATTAGTTTAGAAAGTAGCAGTTTACAAAACAGGAAGTGAAAAATAAATGCAAAAAAAAATTAGAATGATATTGCTATTAGGAGTAGATTTGATAAGCATGTCGCTAGCTTATTACTTAGCTTTGTGGCTAAGATTTGATGGTTCTATAGAATTGCAGTATTATGAGGTTTTTACACAAAATATATATTGGATATTAGCTCTTAAAGTTATTATATTTGTGTTTTTTAGACTTTATAGAAGTCTTTGGGAGTATGCGAGTATAGATGAAATGCTTAATATTATATTTGCGGTATTTGTTGCAAATAGTGCATCTGTAAGTACACTTGTTTTATTACAATCTCATCTTCCTAGATCTGTGTATATAATCGCTGGTGGATTTGATTTATTTTTTGTAGGTGGTATTCGTTTTGCATATAGAGTTATCCGTAGAATAAAAAATAAAAATTTTCTTATTAGAACCCCAAATGCTAAAAAAGTTCTTATAGTAGGTGCTGGTGCGGCGGGCTCTATGTTAGCTAAAGAATTTTATAATCATTCAGAGATTAATTATGATTTAGTTGGATTTATAGATGATGATGAAAATAAGATGGGAAAGCATCTTAATGGCTCTATGGTTATAGGTAATACAGATAGCATAAAAAATGTTATAAATGATTATAAAGTTGATGAGATTATAATTGCTATTCCGTCGGCTTCAAATGTTGAAATAAAGAAAATTGTAGATGAATGTAAAAAGACTTCTGCAAAGATAAAAATACTTCCTAGCGTATATGAACTTATAGATGGTAAAGTTGGGATTAATCAAATTCGTGAAGTTAAAATAGAGGATTTACTTGGTAGAGATACAATTCATTTAGATGCTACTCTTATACAAGAATATATTTGTGGCAAAAAAATTATGGTAACAGGTGGCGGCGGTTCAATAGGCTCGGAGCTTTGTCGTCAGATAGCTAGATTTGAACCTAAAGAATTAATTTTATTAGATATATATGAAAATAACGTATATGATTTACAAATGGAGTTAAATAATAGCTATAATTCTTTTGGATTGGATAAAAAATTAAATCTTAAAGTTATCGTTGCGTCTGTAAGAGATAGAAACAGAATGAAAAGTATTTTGCAAGAATTTATGCCAGATGTAATATTTCATGCTGCTGCACATAAACATGTTCCGTTAATGGAGAACAATCCGTGTGAAGCGGTAAAAAATAATATTATTGGAACATATAATGTAGCTAATCTTTCTCATGAATTAGGAATAAAAAAATTCGTGCTTATATCTACTGATAAAGCTGTAAATCCAACAAATGTTATGGGGGCGACTAAAAGATTTTGTGAAATTATAGTGCAAGCTCATGCGAAGGAGAGCCCAACTGAATTTGCTGCTGTTCGCTTTGGGAATGTGCTTGGTAGTAATGGTAGTGTAATTCCGCTATTTAAGCGACAAATAGCTAAAGGTGGTCCTGTTACAGTTACTCATAAAGATGTTATTAGATATTTTATGACGATACCAGAAGCTGCTCAACTTGTGCTTCAAGCTGGTGCTATGGCGAAAGGTGGAGAAATCTTTATACTTGATATGGGTAAGCCTGTTAAAATTTATGAACTTGCACAAGAGCTTATAAAACTTTCAGGATTTGTGCCAGATGAAGATATTAAAATACTTGTTACTGGACTTAGACCAGGGGAGAAACTATATGAGGAACTTCTTATGAAAGAAGAGGGGCTTAAAAATACAGTCCATGAGAAAATTTATGTAGGAAAACCGCTTGATGCTAAGTTAGAGGATATTTCTAGTAAGGTTGAAATTTTAAGAAAAACAATAGAACTTAATGATTCTGAACTGTTGGTTGAAGAACTTAAAAGGTTTGTACCTACATATAAATCGAATAAAAAAATTAATAGTGAGTTTTTACAGAAAAAATAAAAGCGATTTAAGATACACAATTTATAGAGGATTGTGTATTTTTTTTATTTATATTGAGTTTAATTAGAAAAAATTATTTGGATTGAGTGATAAAATTATTGTGTGATTTACTGAAAAAAGATTAAAAATGTGATAAAATATAGGTTGTGAAAAGTTTAGAAAGCTTAATTTACAAAGATTTTAACTAGAGGTATAATATGGGCAAAAATGATGCTGCGATGATGAAAAATGATAATGTAATTATTCAAAAACAAACTATTATAGACAAGATAGTTCATTTTGTATTTTATTTTATGGTGGGAGTTATTCCGCATATATATAGATATATGGAAGTTGTTCCAGCTGAGAGTGAGAAAGTGTTTTTTCATGAACCAGTTTATGCTGATTTGTATGTTTATGCTAAAAGTAAAGCGTTTTTATTCTGTACAGCTGTGCTTTTAGTTATATTTATATATCAAATAGTGACTAAAAAAATAAAATTTATATGGGATTGGACAGCGAAAGGTACTGCGTTGTTTGCAGGTATAGTAGTGGCGTCAAGCATTATGAGTGAATATCAAGATATAGTATACTGGGGAGCTAAAGATAGATACGAGGGTATGTGGGTTTGGCTTGCTTATCTTGCTGTGTTTACAATGATGAGATATTATGGTCGAGATAGAAAATTTGTAAATACATTGACTCAAGTATTTGTAATATCAGCAAGTGTTATGGCTGTAATAGCAACTATGCAGATATTTGGTTATGATTTATATACTCAAGGATTTTTAAAGTGGTTAGCATTTCCTAAGAATATGGCGAGTCATTTGGAAGATTTTATTAGAGTTAATATAACTAATTTAGGAGCGGTAGGAGCTTTATATAATTCAAATTATTATGGAGTATATGCGGGTATGGGAGCGATACTTGCTCTTGATTATACTTTTAGAGAAGGTAAGAAATATTTGGCGTATTTACCTATGTTTTTAATCCTTTATGGTTCAATGATAGCTTCAAGGTCAGAAGCTGCACTTCTTGGATTTGCAGTGGCTATGTTTATGTGGATGCTTGTTAGAACTGATGAAGTATGGAAAAAGAAGTGGATAACTCTTGCGATTGTGGCATTTGCTTTTGGCGTTGATAGGTATATATCGGGGCAATTAGTTACAGGTCAAGACAGGACTGCTCAGATTATTTATTATTTAATATTTGCTGGGATAGTTTTTGGTATTATAGGGCATTTCATTTTAAGAGTCGAAAAGATTAGAAACTTTGTGCATAGGCATAGTTTAGCGTTTGCTATACTTGCCGTTTTTGTGGTTTTTGCAGGCGTTAATGGCGGAATATGGTTGATAGGGGATACGAGTGAATATAAAGCTTTAAAAGATATAAGTATTGTTGATAACTCTATTTATATTGAATCTTTTTATAAAAATGGATCTCCGTATAGAACGTTTACAGTTAAATTTTTTGATGATTATATAGATGTTTATGATTCAACAAATAATTTGATTACTCCTGAATTAGAAAATAATAAATTTAGATATGTAATAGAGGGTGTAAATTATTATTTTTATATAGAAAAATATAGCAATGGGATTTTATTAAGAAGTTTAGTTGATTTTATGCCAATAAGTTTTTTTTATGATGGTGAAGTTATTAAGTATGTTAATGCTTATGGTCAACTTTCTGATATAGAGAAACCGGATTATATTAAATTTTATTATAATAGAGGAAGTGCGTATAGTTTTAGAGGTTATATATGGTCTGGATACTTATCGACAATGTTTAATAATTTATTTTTAGGATATGGGGAAGATACATATGCTATTGTTTTTCCTCAGAATGATGTTGTGAGTAAATTTAACTATTATGCACAACAATGGGGTATGTTGGTAGACAAACCTCATTCAATGTATATTGGGATATTTTTTTCTTTTGGAATTTTGGCGATTATTTTGTTTATTTCTTGTATTTCTTACATGTTGCAAAAATATTTTAAATTTATAACCATAAATGAAGAAATTGTAGATATTAATGTTGTTAGCTTGTTTATTTTGATTGTATTAGTTTTTGTATCAGGTGTATTTAATGATAGTGTAATTCCTATAATGTTAAATTTATTTATTTTTTCGGGAGCATGGTTAAGATTTTAAAAATATAATTGAATTCAATGAATGGTATTTTTAAGCATTAGGAGGAATTATTCGTGTATTTGAAAATTAAAAGGTTTATAGATGTGTTTTTATCGATGGTAGGATTAATATTATTATCGCCAGTGTTTTTAATTATTATTATTTTTATAAAAATAGATTCTAAAGGACCGATATTTTTTAAACAGAAAAGGTTTTGTATGAATAAAAAATATTTTTATATATTGAAGTTTAGAACTATGAGGATAGATACTCCAAAGGATATGCCAACACATTTGTTAGAAAATCCTGAACATTGGATTACAAAAGTAGGAACATTTTTAAGAAAAACAAGTCTTGACGAATTACCTCAAATAATAAATATACTTAAGGGGGATATGAGTATTGTAGGACCGCGACCAGCTCTTTGGAATCAATATGATCTTATAGCTGAAAGAGATAAATATAGGGCAAATGATGTCCCTGTTGGTCTTACTGGATGGGCTCAAATAAACGGTAGAGACGAATTAGAAATTGAACATAAGGCTAAGTTAGATGGTGAATATGTTAAGAATATAGGGTTGATGATGGATATTAAATGTTTTATTGGGACTATATTTAGTGTTGTTAAAAGTGATGGTGTTGTTGAAGGTGGAACGGGTAAAAAAAATAAATAAGGATGCTTGTTTAAGTTGTTAAGGGTATTATTATGAAGAGAGTGTTAATAACCGGTGCAAATAGTTATATTGGGACTTCAGTTGAAAAGTGGTTAATAAAAGAGCCTGATAAATATATAGTTGATATTATTGATGTTAAAGATGAAAAATGGGTGGAATTGAGTTTTGCTGAATATGATGTGATTTTTCATGTGGCAGCGATTGTACATAAAAAACAAAAATTACAAAAAGACGAGTTATATTTTAAAGTTAATAGAGATTTGCCTATTCGGATTGCAAAAAAGGCTAAGAAGGCAGGAGTTGCTCAATTTATTTTTATGAGTACTATGGCTGTTTATGGAGAAGAAGGTGCGATTGGGAAGAATGTTATTATTGATGAAGGCACTAGAACTAATCCTAAAACAATTTATGCTATTAGTAAAATGCAAGCTGAAGAAGGACTTTGTGAGTTGTTTGATAAATCGTTTAAAATTGTAATTTTAAGGCCACCTATGGTATATGGTGATAATTGTCCTGGTAATTATGCGAAATTAGAAAAAATAGCAATTGCGTCTCCGATATTTCCAAAACTAGAAAATAAAAGAAGTGTTATACATGTAGATAAGTTATCGGAATTTATAAAAAAGTGTATTGATAATGAAATGGATGGCGTGTATTTACCTCAAGATGATAGATATATAAATACAAGTTTGCTTGTGCAAGAGATTTCGAAACGAAATGGTAAGTATATATATATGTCTAAGTTTCTTGGTAAAGTGATAGAAGTTTTTTTTCGAAATAATGAGATTACAAAAAAAGTTTTTGGGAATTTAATTTATAAATAAAAATGGGAGCAAATAATTATGAGTAAATTTGATTTGACTTTATCAATTGTTACATATAATAATTCGAGAATAATAGCAAAAACAGTTAAAAGTATTATAAAGAGTATACCTTCTGAATATAAATATTTATTATATATTATTGATAATAATTCTTCAGATAATACAGTTGATTTAGTTAAAAAAATTAAAGGGAATATAAAAATTTTAGAATTGGGAGTTAATAAAGGATTTGGATATGGACATAATGCTGTTTTAGAATTAATTGATTCAAAATATCATTTTGTAGTTAATCCAGATATAGAGATAGAAAATGATAATCAAATAAGGAATATGATTACTTATCTTGAAAATAATGAAGATGTAGGTCTGTTGGTTCCGCTTATATTAAATACTGATTATTCTGTTCAACATTTGTGCAAAAAAAATCCTACAGTTTTTGATATGATGATTCGAAGAATTTCACCTAATTTTTTAAGAGTTAGACAAGATAGTTATATTATGAAACAAACTGGATATGACAAAATTATGGAGATCGAATATGCATCAGGTTCGTTTATGGTTTTTAGGAGTAGTTTATATAAAATGATAAAGGGATTTGATGATGAATTTTTTATGTATTTAGAAGATGCTGATATAACTAGACGAGTAAATCAAGTGTCAAAGACTATATTTTACCCTTATGCGAGAGTTGTTCATTCTTGGGAAAGAAGTGCGTATAAAAGTTTTAAATTTTTTAAAATAACTATAGAATCTATGATTGTTTATTTTAATAAATGGGGATGGAGTTGGTTCTAATTGTGGTTGCTAATTAGTTTTTTTGTTTTAGCGATTATAGGTATTTTGCGATACAAAGTTTTTTATAATCCGTTAACGATTTTTAATGGAATATGGTTTATTGCCTTTTTCTTATATTTTATTTTTGTATCAGAGTCTTCTTTTTATTTAAGTAGAAACGCTAATATTGGATTTGGTTTAATGATGCTAGGATTTAATATTTCATATATGTTTTTTTCTTTAGTTTTTTATGTTTCTAAGAAAAAAAGGATGATAAAAAAAGGAAATAGAATTATTAAATTAAAGTTTATTAAAGTATTATTTAATATATGGTTGAGCATAACTTTTATTGAAATAATTTATTCACGAGGTGTTCCTATGTTTTGGAAATTTGCAGGAATAAATAAAAGCTATGCACAGTTTGGGATTCCGAGCCTACATGGATTTGTTAATTCTTTATCGTGGGTTGTTTTGATATTTGCTTTTTATAGTTTTTTAAATGTTGAAATGACAAAAAAAAACAGAAAAAAAATGATGAAAATAATAATAACAATAATAATAACATATTTGTTTTTATTAGCTCGACAATCTTTAATGACCGCTTTTGTGCAAATGTTGGGGGTATATTTGTTAACAAAACAAGTGAATTATAAAAATGTATTTTTGAGTATAATTTATTCGATAATTTTATTTGGATTAGCGGGAAATTTTCGTTCGGGGTCTGAACATTTTAAGATGGTAGCAAAAGTGCCGGAAAAGTTTCCTGATTTTTTATTAGGATTTTATTGGGTCATTATGTATATAGCTACTTCTGTTGACAATATGTATAGTTTATTAGATTCTTATTTTTCTTTTAATTATGGTCTTATTTCTTTGAAAAGTTTGTTGCCAACAGTTATTTCGAATCTTTTAAAAATAAAAAGTGTTCCTATAGTAGGATATTTTAATAATCCAGCATTTAATACATCTACATTTTTAAATGTTCCATATATTGATTTTTCATTTATGGGAATTATATTTGTATCTGTTGTGTATGCTTTGATAGGGAATATGTCTTGGAGATCATATTTAAATAAGAAAAATGATGCTGAAACGGTTTTTATATATGCAATAGTGTTTCAAATTCTTGTGATGTCATTTTTTGTAAATATGTTGCTTATGTTACCTATTGTAATTCAATTTATATATGTGAAATTATTTTTGGGAACAAGATGTTTTACAATAAGTCAAAAAATTGAAGTTGCTTAGATTATAAAATTAATAGTTATTGAATACAATAATGTTTTATGTTTAAGAATATGTTGTTATAGATTTATTTATTGAAATTATTAAAATAAAAAATGAAGGTGGATTGAATTTGATTAATAAACCATTGGTAACGGTTTTTGTTTGCACTTATAAGAAGTTTGAATTATTAGAACAAGCACTTAATTCTTTGTATAAACAAGATTATGAAAATATTGAGTTGATAATTTCAGATGATGCATCTCCAAATTTTGATTTAGATCAAATTAATATTTTGATAGAAAATAAACCGAAAAATATAAAAAATGTTTTAATTATTCATCATGAGAAAAATTTAGGAACTGTTAAAAATCTCAATAATCTTTTAAAAGTGGCAAAAGGCGAATATTATATAGGTTTGTCTCAAGATGATTTATTTTATGAAGAGAGTACTATAACAAAAATAGTTGATTCTTTTATTAATACAGGAGCCTTGGTAATAACAACTAAGAGGATTTTGTTTAATGATGTATTAAATGGTAATGAAAAAGCTATTCCAAGTTATAAAGATTACAGATATTTTTTAGAAAATGATGAAAATTTATTTTATAGATTGTGTATAAGTAATTTTATATCTGGTGCAAGTACATATCATTCTAAAAAATTATTTGAATTATATGGATATTTTGATGAAAAATACACTTTATTAGAAGATTATCCTAAATATTTATATCTATTGAGAAAAAAAGTCGGCATCTATTTTTTGGATGAAATAACAAAATGTTATAGATTAGGTGGTATTAGTACAAGTAAAAAAATTAATAAAGTTTTATTAGATGATGCAAAACGAACTATAGAATTAGAAATAGAGCCTTTTGTTAAAGAAGAAAAATATATCTTTAATAAAGTTATAAAGTTTAATTATGAATATTATGATTTGGAAAAAAAATTAAATTTAATTTTTATTTTAAAAAATTTAGATGCTATTTTATACAAATTATTAGTTCAATCGGGATTTTATAGAATAAAAAGGAGTGTTAATATTGTTAATAGAAAGTAAAACTGTAAATAATAAAGATTTTGGGAATCTTTCATTTTTAGAATCAAATAAAGATATACCTTTTGATATAAAAAGAATTTATTATATATATGAAGTCCCATTGGGGACAAAACGTGGTATGCATGCACATAAGGATTTAAAACAAGTATTATGGTGTCCTTATGGAGAGATAGATATAGTTTTAGATAATGGAATTGAGAAAAAAAAATATACTTTAAATGAACCGAATAAGTTGATTTTGGTTGGTTCAGGGGTATGGCGAGACATGTATTGGAAAAAAGAAGGAGCTGTGTTATGTGTTGCAGCATCCGATTATTACGATGAATCAGATTATATTAGAGATTATGATGAATTTATTAAATTAGTAAAAGAGGGGTACTGGAATAATGAAAATAAACTTTAATCAATTGGATAGAGGATATTTAAAATATAAAGAAGAATATAATAGAGTAGCTATTGAAACTTTAGAATCTGGATGGTATATACTTGGTAATAAAGTAGAAAAGTTTGAGAAAGAGTTTTCAAATTTTTTGGGTTCTAAATATTGTGTGGGGCTTAATTCGGGCTTAGATGCATTAATTTTAGCATTTCGTGCTTTAGGGATTGGAGAAGGTGATGAAGTAATAGTCCCTGCGAATACATATATAGCATCTGTTTTGGGAATAACAGAAAATGGAGCAAAACCTATATTTGTAGAGCCAGATGAATATTACAATTTAGATGTATCTAAAATTGAAGAAAAAATTACTGAAAATACAAAAGCGATATTGGTGGTTCATTTATATGGTCAAGCTGCAAATATGGATAAAATAAAGGAAATTTCTAAAAAATATAATATTTATTTAGTTGAAGATTGTGCTCAAAGTCATGGTGCAAAGTTTAGTGATAAAATTACAGGGACTTTTGGTGATATAGGATGTTTTAGTTTTTATCCTACTAAAAATTTAGGTGCATTTGGGGATAGCGGTGCCATTGTTACTGATAATGTAGAAATATATAATAAAATTAAAATGCTTAGAAATTATGGGAGTAAGATAAAATATCAGAATGAGATTTTGGGTGTTAATTCAAGAATGGATGAAATTCAAGCGGCGTTATTATCTGTAAAATTAAGTCATTATGATGAGCTAAGAAAAGAAAGGTCAGATATAGCAAATAGATATTTAAATGGTATTAAGAATGTTAATGTCAAATTACCTTTGATAAGAAACAATGCAGAACATGTGTGGCATCTGTTCGTTTTAAGCGTTGAAAATAGAGATAAATTTCAAAAGTATTTATTAGATAATGGAATATCTACACAAATCCATTATCCGATTCCACCTCATTTAGCTGAAGCATATAGTTATTTAGGATATAGTAATGGTGATTTTCCGATAACTGAATTGTATTCAAATACTATTATTAGTTTGCCGTTATTTGAAGGGATGACGGATAAAGAAATACAGTATGTTATTGATGTAGTTAATGGATATGAGGAATAATTATGGTAAAAAAAATTGTATATAATGTTGATGAATGTGAATTTCGATTTGTTGATAGAGTTAAAATTGATATAAAAAAGATTATTGATGTCGGATTTTATGATAGTGAAGAATTTCACGAATATCATAAAAGGTTTGCAGATGAAGTTTATCAGTTATTTTTAAAAAAAGGTGATAAAATTTTAGGGTATTGTTATTTAGGGATAAGGGAGAATGAACTTAGGGCACCTTATTCATCGCCATTTTCTATGATTTGTTTTAATAAAAATTATAAAGTTAGTGATGTTTTTGAGTTTGTGGGTGCTTTGAAGAAATTTGCTGAATTTAATAAATATAATAAGATTCGTTTTACGCTTCCATCTGATATGTATAATAGTGAATTGTTGGGTGTTTTAAGTTCTTGCTTTTTTTCAGCTGGATTCGGTGTTAAAGTTTTGGATATCAATAATTATTTTGAGTTAGATGACTATGAAAATATAGAAAAACATTTAGAAAAATGTAATAGAAAAACTAGAAGAAATTATTTGAAAGGCGTTAATAATAAGTTAGAACTTTTAGAATTAGATGATAAAAATTTTGGACTAGCGTATGATTGTATAAAACTTAATCGTGAACAAAATTCTTATCCTTTGAAAATTTCTAAAAAACAAATGAGTGATATTATTAATATGAAAAATTCTAATGTTAGAAGTTTTGTTGTAAAAAAGGATGATATAATTCTGGGAGCAGCAATTATATTTGACGTTACAGAAGATATAAGTCAAGTTGTTTATTGGGGCGATGACGCTAATTATAGGCAATTAAGAATTATGGAATTTATGACTATAAAAATATTTGATATTTATAAAAAATTAGGAAAGAAATATTTAGATATTGGTCCATCCAGTGAAGATGGTTTGATTAATCAAGGATTATATGATTTTAAAAAATCAATAGGATGCAATAGTAATGTTAAGTTGACTTTTGTTTATGAAGTATAGGGATGGTGTATATAATGTTTTATATAGATGTAACAGAAAATATAAAATTAAAATTGTTATTAGAAAAAGATGCTCAAGAATTTTTTAATTTGATGATTAAAAATAGAGAACATTTAGAAAAATTTATGCCCCGAATAATTGAAACTAAAAACGTTGAAGATGCGAAAAATGTGATAAGATTGTTTGGAAACCAATTGCTAGAAAATAATGGTTTTAGAACAGGAATATATTATAAAAATATTTTAGTTGGAGTTATAGGGTTTAAGTATATAGACTGGAGAAATAAAAAAACAGAGATTATGTATTGGATAGACTACGAATTTTCAAGAAAAGGAATTGTAAGTAATTGTATTGTTGAATTAATTCAAATTGCGTTTACTATATTTAAGCTTAATAAAATTATTATCAAATCTAGCGTTTTAAATGAAGCTTCAAATAAGATAGCTAAAAAGTTAGGCTTTTCTTTAGAAGGTGTAAGTAGACAAGATGAATTATTAAGCTGTGGATATATAGATGCTAATGTATATAGTCTATTAAAAATGGAGTGGGAGAGTGAACAAATATGAAAGGCATAATTCTAGCTGGTGGTAGTGGAACAAGGCTTTATCCGTTGACAATGATAACTAGTAAACAATTGTTACCTGTTTATGATAAACCTATGATTTATTATCCTTTGTCTACATTGATGTTAGCGGGTATAAGAGAGATATTAATAATATCAACACCGCATGATTTACCTAATTTTAAAAAATTATTAGGTGATGGTTCGGAATTTGGAATAAAATTATCCTATGCGGAGCAACCTTCTCCCGACGGACTTGCTCAAGCATTTATAATAGGAGAAGAGTTTATAGGTGATGAGACGGTAGCTATGATTTTAGGGGATAATATTTATTATGGAAATGGATTTACTACAATTTTAGAAAATGCTACTCAAAATGCGAATGATGGGAAAGCTACTATTTTTGGATATTATGTTCATGATCCTGAAAGATTTGGAATTGTAGAATTTGATAGTAAAGGGAAAGTTATTTCAGTAGAGGAAAAACCTAAAATACCTAAATCAAATTATTGTATAACAGGATTATATTTTTATGATAACAGAGTTGTAGAATTTGCTAAAAAAGTAAAGCCATCAGCTAGAGGAGAATTGGAAATTACAGATTTGAATCGAATGTATTTAGAGGATAAAAGTTTAAACGTAGAACTTTTAGGACGTGGATTTGCTTGGCTAGACACAGGAACTATGGATAGTTTAGTTGAGGCTGCCGAATTTGTTCAAATGATTGAAAAAAGGCAGAGCATTAAAATTTCGGCATTAGAAGAAATAGCATATCATAATGGTTGGATTAATAAAGAGACGTTATTGAGTTCTGCAAAGAGGTATGGGAAATCTCCTTATGGGGAACATTTAAAGAAAGTTGCAGATGGAAAAATATATTATTAAGAGGGGCTCGTTTAATGAATTTTGTGAAAACGGATATAGAAGATGTATTTATTTTAGAACCAAAAGTTTTTGGAGATAATAGAGGATGGTTTATGGAGACATATTCTAAACAAACTATGCTAAATAATGGGGTAGATGTTAATTTTGTTCAAGATAATCACTCTATGTCTACTTTAAAAAATACTCTTAGGGGATTACATTTTCAAAATGCACCTAAAGCACAATCTAAATTAGTTAGATGTACGAAGGGTAAAATTATGGATGTTGCTGTTGATTTAAGAAAAGGATCACCTACATATAAAAAATGGATTTCAGTTGAATTATCTGAAGAAAATAAAAAACAGTTGTTTATCCCTAAAGGTTTTGCACATGGATTTTTAGCTCTTACTGATAATGTAGAAGTTGAGTATAAAGTAGATGAATACTATTCTGCTGAGAATGATAGGAGTATAAAATTTGATGATAAAGAAATTGGTGTAGATTGGAATGTTTATGAGCCGATATTATCCGAAAAAGATAAAAATGCGCCTAAATTAATGGATAGTGATATAAATTTTAAGTATAAATTTATGGTCACAGGTGTTAATGGACAACTTGGGCATGATGTTGTACTGAAATTAAAAGAACTGGGACATCTTGTCGTTGCACCAGACAAATCGGAACTTGATATTACTAATGAAGAAAAGGTATTTAAGTATATATTGAATGAAAAACCTAATGTTGTCATTCATTGTGCTGCTTATACAAATGTTGATAAGGCAGAAGAAGATAGAGAAAATTGTTATAATATAAATGTAAAAGGAACAGAGTATTTAGTTAATGCTATAAAAAAAATTAATGCTAAATTAGTTTATATTAGTACGGATTATGTTTTTGATGGTTTGGGGATAAAACCTTATAGAGAAGATGATGTTACGAAACCTATAAATTATTATGGATATACTAAGGAACAAGGTGAAAAAATAGTTCAGAATACAATAGATAAACATTTTGTTGTTAGAACTTCTTGGGTATATGGTGTAAATGGTAATAATTTTGTTAAGACTATGTTAGAATTATCAAAAAAAATGAATGATATTAATGTTGTAAGTGATCAAGTTGGTTCGCCTACATATACTAAAGATTTGGCAGAATATATATTGCAGTTAGTACAGACAAAAGAATACGGAATATATCATGCTACTAATGATGGATATTGTAGTTGGGCTGATTTTGCTGAAGAAATTTTTAGAGTATCTAATATAGAAATGAAAGTTAATAGAATAAGTACTAGCGAATATCCAACGAAAGCAAAAAGACCATTTAATTCTAGGTTGTCTAGTAGTAAAAATGAAAAAATAAGTATAAGAAAGATGCCTGAATTTAAAGAAGCTTTGTATAGATATATTGAAGAAATTAATGGTATAGTAAATTATTAAGGGGAAAAACAATGTTAGATTTTTTAATATTATATGAACATAAAGTTAGAGAGTTAGATAATATTTGTCTACTGAGAGCAGAATTGGAAAGGCGTGGTTATAGTGTAGAATTTCATCAAATAGATGCTCTTAAAAGGTTAAAGTTTTTTACGACGAAAAAGCCAAAAGTTATTTTGGGTACGGCTTTAGGAAATGATATTAGAATTAATAATTATATTTTTTCAACAGTTGGTAATATAAATAAAATAGTCAATTTGCAATTAGAACAAGTTATAAGTAAAAAATGGGAAAATACATCTTTTTTTAAACCAAGTGGGGAAGCGTTGGATATAACTTATATTTGTTGGGGAAAGGAAAGTTATGAACGGTTAATTAAAAATGGTGTTAAAAATGCTGTTATTTGTGGTGCCATTCAAATGGATTTTTTGAGAAAAGAAGCAGATAAATATTTTTTATCTAAAGAAGAGTTATATAAGAAATTTGGATTAGATATAAATAAAAAAGTTGTTTTGTATATTTCGAGTTTTTCTATGACAACTATAACTGAGGAAGTTCGTGAACATTATGAAAGCGTTGGTGGCATTAGAGTAGACGATATAATTGATGTTTTTAAAAAATCAAAAGTACAAACATTATTGTGGATTGAAGAATTTTTAAAAACATATCCAGATGTTGATTTTATATATAGATTACATCCTAATGAAAGAGAAGATAATAGTATAAGACTTTTATCAGAAAAATATCTTAATTTTAAGATTATTTCTGATTTATCGGTTAAGCAGTGGTTAAAAATTGTAGATAAAGTCTATACTTGGATTAGTACTGCATCAGCTGAAGCATATTTTGCTGATGTTAAGTTTGATATTGTTAGACCGTTTAAAATCCCAGAATATATAGATATTCCTTTATATAAGAATTCACAACAAATTACAAATAAAGATGATTTTTTAAATTCTTTAAATGAAGAAAGAAAGAATATGCCTTTAAATGAAGAAGAAATATTTAAAAGGTACGATTATGATGAAAAGATTCCTGCTTTTAAAAAAATTTGTGATTTATTAGAAGAAGTTTATAATACCAAAAAATATGATTGCGATTTAAGAAAGAAAAGAGTATTTAAAAATTATTTGAGAGCTTTTGTACATGAGATTATATATAGATATAATCTTTTAGATGAAAAAAATATTAAGAAAATACCATTAAATAGCATAAAAAAATATTTAACTGTTTTATCGCAAAACGGTGTAACTTATAAGAGTAAAGAAGAATTAAGTCAAGAAGAGATTGATGAAATAATGTTTAATGCTAATGTTATGATTAATCAGTATAAATAAATTATTTGATTATTAAAAGGAGAAATATTATGTTAAATAACAAATCAATTTTAATAACAGGTGGGACAGGTTCGTTTGGGAAGAAGTTTACAGAATTAATTTTAAAAAATTATAACCCTAAAAAAATTATAATTTATTCAAGAGATGAATTTAAACAAGATATTATGAAAAAAGATTTATTCAAAAAATTTCCTCAAAAAAGTTCTAAATTAAGATTTTTTATAGGTGATGTTCGTGATAAAGATAGGCTTTATCGTGCTTTTAATGGGGTAGATTATGTTATACATGCAGCAGCTATGAAGCAAGTTCCAGCTTGTGAGTATAATCCGTTTGAAGCTATAAAAACAAACATACATGGGGCTCAAAATATTATAGATGCTGCTTTGGATTTAGGGGTAAAAAAAGTTGTTGCTTTATCTACAGATAAGGCAGTAAATCCAATTAATCTTTATGGTGGTACGAAATTGGTTTCAGATAAGTTATTTATTTCAGCAAATGCTTATAGTGGGAGTGATGGAACAATTTTTTCTGTTGTGAGATATGGTAATGTTTCTGGAAGTAGGGGTTCTGTTATACCGTTTTTTAAAGAATTATTAGACAAAGGAACTAAAGAGTTGCCTATAACAGATTCTAGGATGACCAGATTTTGGATGACTTTAGATGATGCTGTAGAACTAGTTGTTAAGGCTTTAGATGAATCAAAAGGTGGAGAAACTTATGTATTTAAAAATCCATCTTATAAAGTTGTTGATATTGCTGAAGCAATGAATCCTAATGGTGGAATAGACATTGTAGGGATTAGAGAAGGTGAAAAGCTTCATGAGGTTATGATTACTAGTGATGATTCTAGGGGAACATATGATTATGGAGATCATTATATTATTTATCCTAACTATGCTTGGTGGTCAAAAGATCATTATTTTAAGGATGGAGGAAAATTAATAGAAGAAGGTTGGGAATATAATTCTGGAACTAATACAGAGTGGTTAGGTGTAGAGGTATTAAGAGACAAGATTAGAGAGTTAGAGATATAGTTGGAGGATAAATATTTTGGATAAACTTGCTATAATGGGTGGTAGCCCCATAAGGGAGAATTATTTGTCATATGGAAAACAGACTATTGATCAAGATGATATACAAGCAGTAGTTGCTGTTTTAAGAGGAGATTATTTGACAACAGGACCTTTTGTTAAGGAGTTTGAGGATAGAATTGCTAGTTATGTTGGTGCAAAATATGCTGTTGCAGTTTCGAATGGAACAGCTGCTCTTCATATGGCATGTTTTGCTGCTGGTATACAAGAAGGTGATGAGGTTATTGTTAGTCCAATGACTTTTGCAGCTTCTGCTAATGCCGTGCTTTATTGTGGTGGGACACCTGTTTTTGTTGATATTGATCCTAAAACATATAATATTGATGTAAATAAAATTGAAGAAAAAATTACAGATAAAACGAAAGCGATTATTCCTGTTGATTTTTCTGGTCAATCTGTTGATATGGATGAGATGAGAAAAATAGCGGATAAGCATAATTTAATTATTATTGAAGATGCTGCACATGCGTTAGGTAGTGAATATAAGGGAAAAAAAGTTGGTTCAAAAGCTGATATGGTAGAATTTAGTTTTCATCCAGTTAAACCTATTACAACAGCTGAAGGTGGCGTAGTAACGACTAATAGTGAAGATTTTTATAAAAAAATGTTGCGTTTTAGAACACATGGAATTACAAGAGATAAAGATATTTTAAATGAAATTCATGGTCCATGGTATTATGAACAACATGAACTAGGATATAATTATAGATTAACTGATGTTCAAAGTGCATTGGGTGTAAGTCAGCTTACAAAGATAGAAGATTTTATTTGTAAAAGGAGAGAGATTGTTAAATATTATAATAAAGAATTCAATAAAGTGGAAGAAGTTATTACTCCTTTTGAAGCTGAATTTTCTAATTCGGGATGGCATATATATGTTATTAAGTTGAAATTAGAATTATTGAATGCAACAAGAAAGGAAATCTTTGAAGCTTTACAGGCAGAAAATATTGGCGTCAATGTACATTATTTGCCAGTATATTTGCATCCATATTATAAAAAGTTAGGGTATAGCAAAGGGATATGTCCTAATTCAGAAGAATTATATGATAAAATGATAACTTTGCCGTTATTTCCAAGTATGACTAAAAAAGATATGGATGATGTTGTAAAAGCAGTTAAAAAGGTAATTAGTTATTATAGAAAGTAGTGTTCAAAATGAATAAGTTAACATTAGGTACAGCTCAATTAGGTATGAAATATGGAATTAATAATAAAATTGGGAAACCATTAATATCTGAGAGTTTATCAATATTAGAGTATGCGTATAATAAAAATATTAATTCATTTGATACAGCGTCGGTTTATGGAAATAGTGAATCTGTTTTAGGTTATTGGTTAAAAGAGAAAAAGCATGATAATATTTTTTTAACATCTAAGTTACCGTCACTAATGAAAAATAACGTTAGCGAGTTACAATTAGAAAATGAAATTAGATTTTTATTAGAAAAAACACTTATAAATTTAAGTATAAAAAAAATAGATAATTATTTAGTTCATGATTTTAAAGATATTAAATATTATGGAGATAAAATATTTAATATTTTAGAAAAATTAAAAGCAGAGAATTTATTAGATAGATATGGTTGCTCAATATATGATATAGATGAGCTTGAATATTTACAAAAATATGATATAGATTCAATTCAAATTCCTGGGAGTATATTTAATCAAAATATTTTAGAAAGTGAAGAACTTAGTATATTAAAATCAAAGGGAACTAAAATTTTTGTTAGAAGTGCTTTTGTTCAAGGGTTGATATTTATGCAAGATAAAGATTTATCATTTAAAACTCGTGAAATTAGTAAATATTTAGTTAAGCTAAGAAAAATGGCTAAAGAAAATGAATTGACAATTCCAGAAATTGCTTTAAATTATGTGAGAAATCATAGAAATGTGGATAGTGTAGTTTTTGGGGTGGAAACGATTAATCAGATTGAAGAGTTATTGATGATTGATGAAAGTAAGGAATTAAATAGATTGAATATTAACAGTGAATTTTCTCAAATTCCGTTGGAGTTAGTAGATCCAAGATATTGGGGGTAAAAATGAATAATATTTTTTCAATGAAAGGAAAAGTTGTTCTAATTACAGGTGGAAGTGGTCATTTAGGCAAAAAAATGAGTGAGATTTTATGTGAATATGGTGCTACATTGATTATTGGTAGTCGAAATTATAAAAAAAATTTGCTACTTAGAGATGAACTTGCAGACAAGTATAATGCTGTTGTTAAAATTATAAATTTAGATATTTCTGATAGAGAAAATATTGATAAAAATATTGAAGATTTGATTTGTGAATTTGGGAAAATAGATGTTTTAATAAATAACTCATATTATGGAGCAGGACAAGAATTATTGGATATGGAAGATTTAGAATGGAATAAAGGAATAGATGGTAGTATTAATAGTTGCTATAGAATTACACAAACTGTTTTAAAACATATGAAAATGTTAAAAAACGGCAAAATAATTAATATTGCATCTATGTATGGAATGGTAGCTCCAGATGTATCTATATATGACGATAATGATTTTTATAATCCAGCTAATTATGGTGTTGGAAAAGCTGGCATAATTCAATTTACTAAGTACATCGCTGCGGTTTATGGGAAATTTGGAATAACTTGCAATGCTGTTTCGCCAGGACCATTTCCTAGCGAAGTAGTTCAAAAAAATAATAAATTTATTAAACAATTAGAAAATAAAGTGCCATTAAATAGGATAGGTAAGCCAGAAGATTTAATGGGAGTTATTTTATTGCTTGCTTCAGAAGCATCAAATTATATAAATGGTGCTAATATTAAAGTTGATGGAGGGTGGACGATTTGGTAGGCGTAATAATTCAGGCGAGAATGGGGTCATCAAGGCTACCTGGTAAGACCATGAAGGATATAAATGGTAAACCTTTACTTTATTACAGTGTTATGAGGTCTATGCAATCTTATTATGCAGATAAAGTTATAGTTGCAACTTCTCAAGAAAAACAAGATAATTTGATACAGGCTTGGTGTGAAGAAAATAATATTAATTGTTATAGGGGTAGTGAGAGTGACGTTTTAGATAGATATTATCAATGTGCTAAGGAAAATAATTTGGATATTATTGTGCGAGTAACAGCAGATAATCCGTTTATCGATTCAAAAATGATTGATTTTTTAATTTTAACATTAGTTAATTATGGTGTTGATTATGTCACTATTAGAAATAAAACAAATACATGGCCGTATGGTTTAGATGTAGAAGTTTTAGATATGAAGACTTTGAAAAAATGTTGGGAAGAATCTTCTTTGGATGAGCATAGAGAACATGTGACTATGTATATTAAAGACAGTGATATGAAATTTAATATTAAAGAGCTTTGTCGTGAGGACGATTTATCAGATGTAAGATTAACTGTGGACTATGAAACTGACTTTGAATTGGCAGATAAATTAATGAGTACTCTTAATAATAAATATGATTTAAATTTTTCTTGGCAAGATACGGTAGAAGTTTATTATGATATTGTAAAGGATAGTGATTAGTATTAAAAAGTTTAAAATTTTCACAGAGGCAGGAAGTAAGGTAGGTTTAGGACATATAACTAGATGTTGTGCTTTATATGATGAGATTACTTTTAGAGGTTTCGATGTTGTTATTTATATTAATGGAGATATAGATGATATAAAGTTTTTAAGAGAATATAAAGTGGTTAATTATAATTGGCTTGATGAAGAATATCTTAAATCGCAAATTGTAGATAATGATTATTGTATTGTTGATTCATATTTAGCAGATAAGAAATTATATGAAATAATATCTCAGCTTTCAAAGAAAACATTATATATTGATGATATGAATAGGATTAATTATCCTAAAGGGATAGTAGTTAATCCATCATTAAACACAGATTTTCTTGATTATGGAAAAGATGATAAAAAAGAATATTTATTGGGATCAGAATACATTATATTAAGACCGTTTTTTAGGCAAAATGAAAAGAAAATATTGTCTGAAACAATAGAAAGATGTTTAGTTATAATGGGTGGTTCAGATATGAAAAATATCACCCCTAGAGTGATAGAAAAAATTTGTAATGTTAGTAGGAAAATAAAATTTGATGTTGTTGTAGGTCCTACATTTACAAACGTTGATGAAATAAAGAGAGTATCTAAAGAAAATGTAGAATTACATTATAATCTTAATGCAAAGGGAGTAAAGGATTTAATGTTAAATGTTGATTTCGCTATTACAGCAGCGGGGCAAACTATATATGAACTTTTATCTGTAGGGACTCCATTTATTCCTATAAAAATAATAGATAATCAAACTAATAATTTAATAGGATTAAAAAAACGTAATGAGAGATTAAATGTAATAGATATTGAGGAACAAGATTGGGAAGAAGAACTGTTAAAGGAATATAAATTTATTAGTATCTATAGTAATAGACTTTGTTTTAACGAAAAGTTTTACGGGTTAGTAGACGGATTAGGAACTAAAAGAATTATAGATAAATTGATATGTTAGATTAGCTATTTAAGTTCTATGCAAATTACAATTATTAGGAGAAATATTATGAGAGTTATTCTGATTTGTGACAATGTGAATAGTTGGATTATACCATATTTAAAAAAAGCAGAAACGAAGTTAAAAGATTTAAAACATAATGTAGAAGTTGTTTATTCATATAAAGATATAAAAAAAGGAGATTTAGCATTTTTTTTAAGTTGTGAGAATATTGCTAGCGAAGAAATTTTAAATCTTAATAAAAAAAATTTAGTTGTTCATGAAAGTGATTTGCCTAAAGGAAAGGGGTGGAGTCCTCTTACATGGCAAATTTTAGAAGGTAAAAATCAGATTCCAATAACTCTTTTTGAAGCTGCTAATAAAGTTGATTCTGGAGATATTTATATGCAAGATGAAATCGTTTTATCGGGTTATGAACTTCTTCCAGAAATAAAAAATTTGCAAGGAGAAGCTACTATTGAGCTTATACTAAAATTTGTTGAGTTATATTCTAATATAGAAGGTGTTAAACAAATTGGAGAATCTACATTTTATGCTAAGAGAACACCTAAAGATAGTGAATTAGATGTAAATAAGACAATTAACGAGCAGTTTAATTTACTTAGAGTAGTTGATAATGAAAGATATCCTGCATATTTTATAAAGGGGAATTATAAGTATTATTTAAGAATAGAAAGGGAGGAATTGTGATTAATTTTTTTATAGGAGTAAGATTAAATGATAGCGTATTGGGGACATTATGAAGAAATAATTTATTCTAAGGTTGTTGAAAATATATCGTATTTTGTTTTTGAAGTGGGCAAATGTTCAGAAAGAGTATTGGAATTTGTTATTGAAAATAAAATTAAATATTATTTTATTAAAAATTCTGAAGATATGTTGCGAGTAATAAATGATAATCCTATACCAAGGTTAACTTTGGTAGGCAGTTTTGGTTTGATTTTTACTGAGGAAATGATTGTTCAATTAAATAAAAATATAGTAAATATTCACCCTGGAATTTTGCCAAATTATCGTGGACGACATCCTTTGCCGCAAGCTATATTAAATAAAGAAAGGTTTATGGGGATAACTTCTCATATATTAACGAAATGTATTGATAAAGGTGATATTATTGAGATAAGGGCTATGTCTATTGATTATGATGCTTCGTATTTTGATAATCTTAATAGGTTATATTCGTTATTGCCAGAACTAATAGATGTGACAGTAGAAAAGTTTTTAAAAAATTGTTTACCTATTATAGTTTCAGATACTAATGATAATTATTACCCTCCTTTGAATGAGATAACTATAAAAGAAATTGTAAATTGCAAAAAATTAATAGAAATTACTGATAGAATGGAGGAAGTGAATGAAAAAGATAGCAATTAGTCAGCCTAGATATTTACCATCATGTAATTATATTGAAAGGATTATGATATCAGATTTATTTATTATTATGGATAATGTTCAGCATCAGAAAAGGGCGTATGAGCATAGAAATAAAATTAGAACAAGTAATGGTTTTTCTTGGTTATCAATACCAATTGACAGAAAAAATTCATCTAGTTCTAAAATATCTGATTTATTAATTTTAAATGAAAATTCATGGGAAGAACAGCATTTAAAAAGCTTTAAATATAATTATAAAAAAACTCCATTTTATAAAGAAATTATTGATTTATTAGAGATTTTTTATAGTAAAAAAAGGAATACGTTGAATGAGGCTGTTAAGGATATGTTGGATATTCTTATAGAATATTTAGAATTGGATGTTAATATAATATGGGCTTCGCAATATGAGTGGAGTAGTAAGCATGATGATTTATTAATTGAGATGGTTAAAAAATTTGATGGAGATACGTATATTTCAGGTCCGAATGGTCGAAATTATATAGATTTTGAAAAGTTTAAAAATAATGATATAAAATTGTTATTTCATGAATATGAACATCCAATTTATAATCAAATTTGGGGAGATTTTATTCCATATATGACGATTTGGGATTTGTTGTTTTACAAAGGAAAAGAGAGTGTTGATATAATAAGAAAAGGAAGGTTTGAATATGAATAGTGAAATGAGAATAGGTAAAAAAGTTATAAATAATGATTCTCCATGCTTTATTATTGCTGAAATTGGGAGTAATCATAATCAGGAAAAAGAATTAGCATATAAATTAATTGATATGGCGATAGAGGCTGGTGTAGATGCTATAAAATTTCAAACTCTTAAGTCAACAGATATAGCAAGTAAACATGTTTCGGCAACGTCATATGGAGAATCAAGAATTACTGAAGGTAAAAGCAATTGGGCGGAAGTACTTGAAGATTTAGTATTACCTTTTGAGTGGCATAAGGAATTATTTGAATACGCTAGAGATCATGGTATGATGGTTTTTTCAACGCCAGAAAGTATAGAAGCTGTAGATTTATTGGAAAAGTTAGAAGTAGAAGTGTATAAAATTGCTTCTATGGATATCACATATAAGCAGTTATTAGTCAAAGTCGCACAAACTAAAAAGCCAGTAATTTTGTCTTCTGGTATTGCTTCATTTGAAGATATATATAGAGCAATTAATATTTTAATGGAAAATGGTTCAACGGAAATTGCTTTATTACATTGTGTGTCTGAATATCCTCCAAAGTATGATTTAATGTCTTTAAACATGATAGAAAAATATATAAAGACATTTGATATGCCAATTGGATTGTCTGACCATTGTGAAGATAATATATTAGACGGAGTAGCGGTTTCATTGGGTGCAAAAATTATTGAGAAACATATAACTTTAGATAAGAATATGGAAGGTCCTGATCATAAGTTTGCGTTGGATAGAAATGGATTAAAGGATCTTGTTAAAACTGTTAGAATTGTGGAACAATCTTTACCTATAAGTGAAGGATTAACAATATCTAAATCGAATAAAAAAAGAGAGTATGGAAGAAGTATAATTGTGACTAGGGATATGAAGGTTGGAGAAAAGGTTTCAGTTAATGATTTTGATTATAAGAGACCTGGAACTGGTATATCTCCAATGGATGCGGAACTTGTTGATGGACTTATTTTAACAAGGAATGTATCAGAGGGACAAGTTTTGGTTTGGGAGGATTTTAAATAATGAGTAAAGTATTAGTTATAGCGGCTCACCCAGATGATGAATTATTGGGATTGGGTGGTACGATTAGGAAAAGAGTTAATCGTGGTGATGTTGTAAATTGTGTAATTTTAGGAGAAGGATTTACATCTAGAGGTGAAAAAAGAGAAGATACGGATACTGAAGTAGTTAGTTCATTGCATGATGATTCTCGACGAGCAGCAGAAATAATTGGATTTAAAGAGATATTTTTTGAATCATTGCCTGATAATAGATTTGATTCAGTTGATTTGCTTGATGTTATAAAAATAGTTGAAAAGTATGTGGAAAAATTTAAGCCAGATGTCGTATATACGCATTATCATGGTGATAGGAATATTGATCATAGAGTAACATATGAAGCTGTATTAACTGCATGCAGACCAGTTGGAGAATATTGTGTAAAAGAAATTTACACTTTTGAAACACCTTCATCTACAGAGTGGGGATTTACAAGAGGAAGTAGTTCTTTTAATCCAAATGTTTTTGAAGATATTACAGATACTTTGGAATATAAACTTAATGCTATGGCTTGTTATAAAACAGAAATTCGTGATTATCCACATCCGAGGTCGTTAAAAGCTTTAGAAATAATTGCTGCAAGATGGGGAACGGTTGTATCTAAAAAATATGTAGAAGCTTTTGAGTTGGTTAGAAGTGTGAGGGATTAATAAAAAATGGGATTTATTTTTTGTGAGATATAAAAATATTAATTTTAGATGTAGGAGATAAAAAAAATTGAATATTAAAAAAACTGCAATTTTAGTACTTATAATAACCATTTTATCAAAAATATTAGGATTTATTAGGGAAATGGTAATGGCTTATTTTTTTGGAGTTTCTTATATTACGGATGCGTATTTAATATCTTTAATTATTCCTGTTGTTATATTTGGATTTATAGGGATTGCTATAAATGTTGCATATATTCCTTTATATACTGGCATAGAAAACCATTCTGGTGTAGAAAATGCAGATAGATATACATCTAATTTGGTAAATATATTTTTATTTGTAAATACTTTTATTTTTATTTTATCGTATATTTTTTCTGGAGATTTAATTAAGGTTTTTGCTGTTGGTTTTGATAAAAGAACTTATGAATTAGCAGTTGCTTTTACTAAAATTAGTTTAGGTGGAACTTTTTTATTAATACTTATAAGTGTAAGTATTGCATATTTGCAAATCAAAAAAAAATTTGCAATAACAGTATTAGTTGGAATTCCGGTAAATGTAATTCTTATTTTTTCTATAATTTTAAGTAAAAAAATAAATATAATGATTTTGCCTTGGACTAGATTGATAGCACTTGTAGTTCAATTTTTATTATTGTATATTTTTGTATGGAAAAGTGGATATAGGCATAAATTTAAGATAGATTTTAAAGATTTGAATATAAAAAAGATGGCTTTAATTGTTATTCCATCAGTAGTAGGATTGTCTATTAATTCTATTAATGTTATTATAGATAAAACTTTAGCTTCAACAATATTTATAGGAGGAGTTGCAGTACTTAATTATGCAAACACGATTATACAAATTCTTAGAGAAGTATTTGTTATATCAATTTTAAATGTTTTTTATCCTAATTTATCGAAAAGTGTATCGGAAAAAAGAATTCAAGATTTTAAAAATCAACTTAAAGATGTAACGGTGTTAATTAGCTTTATTATTATACCTTGTTCAGTGAGTCTATGGATTTTAAAAATACCGGTTATTAAGCTTTTTTATGGAAGAGGAAATTTTGATAATAGTGCAGTCATACTAACTTCTAAAGCATTATTTTTTTATTCTTTAGGGTTAATTGGATTTGCATTAAGAGAAGTTTTAACAAGAGCTTTTTATGCTATGCAAGATACTAAAATTCCTGCTATAAATGCGGCTATAGCGATGTTTGTTAACATAATTTTGAATTTTGTGTTGTCTAAATATTTAGGATTAGATGGATTAGCTTTAGCAACATCTATTGCTGCGATAGTTGCTGTTATATTATTGTTTAGAAGTTTAAAGAAAAAACTAGAAATTTTAAAAATAAGTGAAATTTTTATTCCATTTATAAAAATTTTTGGTTCTTCTTTAATTATGGGTGGGAGTATGTATTTTTTATTTAACAATATGTTTAATGGTTGTTTAGTAAACATAGCTCTTATTTTAACAGTATTTATTTCTGGAATAGTATATTTGATAAGTATATATTTAATGAATATAGAAGAACTTAAGTTTATTTTTGATATTTTAAGGAATTTTTTCTGTAAATTAAAGTATAAAAATATATAGTAAAATTTTATCAGGAGGTTTTAATGAAAACTATTTTAGTAACAGGTGGAGCAGGTTTTATAGGTAGTAATTTTGTAAAGATTGTTTTAAATGATTATTCTAATTATAAAATTATTAATGTAGATGCACTTACGTATGCGGGGAATTTAGAAAATCTTAAAGATATTAAAGACAATGAGAGATACCAATTTATAAAACTGGATATTAGAGATAGAGAAAAAGTGGAAGAAATTTTTAATAAATATAATATTGATTATGTTGTTAATTTTGCTGCTGAATCTCATGTTGATAGAAGTATAGAAGAACCAGAGGTGTTTTTAACTACAAATATTATAGGTACACAGGTTTTATTGGATACGGCTAAGCAATATTGGAAAGAAAATCCTAGTGATAAGTATTGTAAAGAGTATAAAGATGGAGTTAAATTCTTGCAGGTTTCTACTGATGAAGTATATGGTGCTTTAGGTGCAGAGGGGATGTTTGTAGAAACTATGCCACTTATGCCAAATAGCCCATATTCTGCTTCAAAAGCAAGTGCAGATATGATAGTTAGGGCATATAGTGAAACTTTTGGTATGCCTGTGAATATTACAAGATGTAGTAATAATTATGGTCCTTATCAGTTTCCTGAAAAATTGATTCCTCTTATGATTAATAATTGCTTAAATAATAAGGAATTACCTGTTTATGGCGATGGTATGCAAATACGTGATTGGTTACATGTAAGTGATCATTGTAGAGCGATATTTACAGTTTTGGAAAAAGGGAAATTAGGTGAAGTTTATAATATTGGCGGAAATAATGAGAAAGCGAATATCGAGATAGTTAAGTTAATTATTGAAACTTTAAATAAATCAGAAAACTTAATTAAATATGTTAAAGATAGACCAGGGCATGACAGACGCTATGCTATAGATAATACTAAGATAACTACTGAACTAGGTTGGAGTCCAAAGTACACTTTTGAAGAAGGTATAAAGGAAACTATACAGTGGTATTTGGATAATACTGATTGGATTGCTAATGTGGTTTCTGGTGAATATGCTAAGTATTATGATGAGATGTATGGAGAGGTTTAGGGGATTTGTCTGTATTTATTAAATGATTAAAGAGGAATGGCTAGGTGAGGCAAATGAAGTCCGAGTGGAAATCGGGGATAAGTTTAATATTATATTTGATGTTAAGTCTAGTATTTTATGTGGTTATAATTTGTCTTTATTATTCATGTAATAATATTACATTAGAAATATTTAAATATCAGCAGTTTGTTTTAGTTTATATTATTTATGTAGCGATTGTACTTATATGGAAAAAGTTATCAGCTGAGTGTATTGTTAAGGATAATTGTAAAAGGCGTAAATATAAATGTTATATAAAAAATATCATTATAAAAAAATATATTATTAATAAACGTGTTATTAAAAAATGTATTATTGAATATGATTGTAAATGTAAAAAAGATATTTATAAATCAAATAGTTATGGTTGGATTATGAATATATTTAGTGTGGATTATTTTTTATCAGATTTTTATAAGAAAAAGTATTTTGATAAGCATACAAATGTAAATTATAAGGCTGGTAGAACACAATTTATAAATGTAAATAATCGTGTGAATTTGATTTTTTCGGGAGTATTAATTTTATTATTAGCAGTGCTTAAAGAATGGCTATTAAGATATATAAAAATTTTTATTTTGTTTAGAGTAGTGTCTAGATCTTTTGAAATTATTTTTGCTTTTACTAATGATATTATTTCAAGTGAAGAAAAGAAATCTAATCTTGTGCGTAGTGAAAGGATTAAATTAGCTTTAAAAAGTTATTTTGAGATTATAATATTATATGCTTGGGTGTATCTTATATTAGGAAATGGGATTAATATTTCTTGTTCTGATATTATAGATTCATTTTTTAGTAGTTTTGGGATGGCTAGTTTAGTTTCAGTGGATCTTTCTTTAATTAAAAAAATAGAATTGGAACCATTTTTTAAAGTTTTAGAAATTATTACTTCTATGAGTTTAATTTATTTTGCTTTAGCAGGATACATAGGAGAAACACAAGTTAGGTCAAATCATAATAAGAATAAGTTAAGGTAAGTTATATGGAGCGGTTTTATGGGTACTAAGATTGAAAAATATAATGAGAAGTATTATAACAAGGAATTGAATATCTATGATTATTTGCCTAACATCTTTAAGAGAATGCCTAGTATTTTTATTAAAAAAACTGTATAATATAAATGTAAACTAAATTTATTTAGAAGAATTTGGGTGTATTAATTATTTCATGAAATAGTTTTGAGTGAAAAAAATATTATGTTTTTTTGATACTAAAACTTAAAAAAAATGATTTTTTGAAATGAGTAGTTGAATTGTAATTGTGTGGATAGGTAGGTGTATTGAGATGTATCCAGTTTTAGATATGGCGTCTAATCTGTGTAAAGAAAAATTAGTTATACTTGAGGAAAATTATAAGTCGGATGTTATATCAATAAAAGGTCCCATGGAGGATACAATATTAGATCCTTTAACAAATATTGTTGAAAGGCTTGTTTTAAAAAATAAATATGAGAATAAAAAAATATATGTAATTCTTACGACTAATGGAGGGAGTGCACATACTGTTAAGAGAATGGTTAATATATTAAGGCATAATTATGATGAAGTTAATTTTATCATTCCAGATTATGCATATAGTGCAGGAACTATACTTTGTATGAGTGGGGACAATATTTTAATGGACTATATTTCTGTTTTAGGGCCTATAGATCCACAAGTTCAAAATAAAGAAGGTAGATTTGTTCCTGCATTAGGTTATTTAGATAAAGTATCGGAATTGCTTGAAAAAGCAGAAAAAAATACTATTAGCGAAGCTGAGTTTTGGATACTTAAAGATTTTGATTTAGCAGAATTAAGAGCGTATGAGCAGGCAAGTGCTTTGACAGTAGATTTATTGACTGAATGGTTAGTTCAGTATAAGTTTAAAGACTGGAATAAACACAGTGATGGAAGTGAAGTAACATCTGAAGAAAAGATATCAAAAGCTAAAGAAATAGCACGTAATTTAGGTGATTCATCTAAATGGAAGTCTCATGGAAGACCTTTAAATATAAAAGATTTAGAGAGTATAGGACTTAAAATTCAAGATTATAGTAAAAAATCAGATGAAAGATCTATGATAAGAGAATATTATAGCGTATTTATTGATTATCTTAATTTAATTAATGCTCAAAATTATATTAATGATAGATTTGGAGGTAGATTATGAATATGTTATCAACGAGATTAGAAAAAGTTTTAAATGAAAAAAATAATATGAAAATTAGTTTAAAAGATTTAAAAAAAGATAACAAAAGATTAGTTATATTAGAAAAAAGGGGTTATAATTCTCTTAGTATTTCTGATAAACCTAAAATAGTTTCTTTGTATAATAAAGTTTAGTTATAATAAAAATAAAATGTTGTTCTGTGTCAAATGGTGTTGGTGAAGAATAAAAGTGAATAAAAGTAAATCTGATATAGAGTGGAAAGTTTAAGTTTCGGCTCTATATTTAGTTTTTGTGTATTCATATATGAAAATAGAGTTAAAAAAAATATAAATGACATAATGAATGTATGAAGTTTGAATAGTTATAAGTGATGAAATTATATTTTGCATAAGATGAAATGATTTTAAAATACATATTAGAGAATAGTGTGATGGATATTTGGGAGAGGTTGTATTTAAAAGCAAAGGATTTATATAATCCAAAAAATATATTTCTTTTTTGTATACGGGCATAATCTTATTTGTGCTTTGGAATCAGAAAATGGATAAATATTTACTGGAGCTTGCATAGAATTTTTATTATAGTTAGATATTAAAAATAAAAATGGTGAGTATTTAATTGATTTTGATAATAGGGAAAATATGACTTTGGAATAGTTAATGCTAAATTGCTGGGGTTATCAGAGGTTCAAATAAATATATTATCAAAGAAATTATGATTTGTAGAGTGTTTAATTGGAGAAATTATTTCAAAATATTTTAAAGGTTAATGGAAAAAACTTAATATTTTATGAGACTATTTCTTATATAGATTATTTGATGAGTGTTTTTTGTGAGATAAATAAAAATTTATGAAATCGATGTATTTATGTTTTTACACAATTTTTGGAGCAGAATAGAGAAAATTGATTAAGTAGATAAAAAGGGGGAAAAATGAAAAAAATTATAAGTTCATTTAGCGAAGAATATAAAGATTATTTTAATATATTAAATTTTGAAGAAGAGATTATAAATAAATTAGCTAATATTTTTAGTAAAAAAAAGGGGATGTACATTTTATCTGGCAATCAAGGTGTTGGGAAAACAAGTTTAAAAAACATTTCACTATATAGAGATAAAGAAAACTTAAATAATTTGTATATTGATATTCCATTTTTTAATGAAAGTAAAGATTTGTATAGAGAAATTTTATTACAATTACCTAACTCTTTAAATCAAAAAATAGCTAGTAATTTAGAAGAATTTAGAAAGAATGTATATTATAATTATGACTATAAATATAAAGGTAATGGAGAACTAACTCAAAAAGAAATTTTGGATATTATTAAAAAGATAGATGAATTAAAAAAGGATATAGAGGAAATTAAAAATATAAATAGTATAGTTATAGAAAAAATTGATTTTTATGATTTAGAAGAGCAAGTTGATATAATATATAAACAATTGAAACCAGATTCAGAAAAAATTTTTTCAAAATTAAAATTATTTAATAGGAAAGATAAGAAAATAAAACATTTTGATGATATAAAAGATAGAGTTGAATTTTTAGAAAATAAAATTAATAAATTAAAAAATATATATAGGGTTAATGTAAAACTTAGAGAATTTAAAACGTCGATTGATAAACAGGTGTATTATTATAATTTAGAGATTAAAGATATAAAAAAATTTATTCAAGAAACGAGTTTGGAAAATACATTTAATTTCTCAGTTGGATTAGGGATTAATAAGGGCGTAAGCTTAAATGCAAAAACGTTAGTCGATAATAGTAAAAATGATAAAAATATTTATGCTAGAGAAATTGTTAGTATAGTGACTTCTGATATTAAAGAAAAACAATTATTTGCAACCATAAGAGAAATGTCAACTTTTTTTAATATTTCAATAATTATTGATGAATTAGATAAAAAAACAAAAGAAGAAATTTTACAAATGATAAATTATAATAAAAAATTTTTTTTAGAAACTAATTTAACAATATTATTGATAACCGATATTTCATCGGCGATATATTTAATTGAAAATTCTCAGTATATATATATAGAAAATGTAATTTTGGTAAGAAGCCTGAGCTTGATAGAATTTGTAAATAGAATTTTAGAAAAAGATATTTGTGAAGTTGATAATATATTTGATGCTTTTGAACTTTATTATATGGCTAAATTTAATAATAGAAATATTAATTATATTAATAAAAAATATAATGATTCAGATTATCCATGTGGTTTTGTTATATATGCTTTTATGAATTCAGATTTTTATCGAAATTTAGATGATTTGAATAAAGAAGTATTTATTGATTTTTATTGGGAGTTATTAAATATTATTATTAAAACTAAAAAAATGACGGAATTAGAATATGATAATTTTGTAAGGGATTATTTTATTAAAAAGGATTTAGAATCATATACTATAACAATTATGTTTAATCGTTTAAAAGATTGTTTAAAAAACAATGCATTAAATTATCAATTTAAATTTCCAACTTTATTTCGAAATATTGAATATTTATTTGATAGTGCAATAAAGATAGAAGAATTTAAAAATACTAAATTTTATACTGAGGATATGGTGGATTTTTTTAAAGATAATTTAGAAAGGTTAAATTTTATTTCTTTTGGTGATGAATGGTTTATAGATATAGGTATTGATAAAGAATTTCCTACTGTTTTTGAATTAAGACATCATTTTAAAAAACTTTTAAAAATAAATAATATTGATATTAATTTTATTGATCTTAATATAGAAGAATATCGAAAAAATATTATTGACCTTAAACTATCAAATTTATTGAAGGATAATGTAAAATATGCAAATAAGGATTTTTATAATCCAGGTAATGGAGTAGATGATGCAACTAAGATAATAGAACGTGAATATATTGCTGGTGTGATAATTTTTTATCCATATGTTCATGGTAGCAAATATAATTGTGAAAAACCTTTAAGGAATGGAATATTAGTGGGTATTAATGCCTTTGATGAGGTTGTGTTATATAAATATCTTGGATATATCGGACTTCATTCGCACAAGTCATGGAAGCTGGAAAAATTTAAAGAGATACTGAAAAATAAAGATATTAAAATTTTAGAATTTTCTGAGTCAGAATCTATGCAAATGTTTGATATAAATGCTGAAGATAATAATGATTATGAGGATTCTAATCGTTACGAAGATATTGTTTTTAAAGTATGTGAAAACAATTTATCAAAATGGTTAGAAAAATTAGCACATATGGAATAATGCAATAATTTTAGTAGCGATGAATATATCAAAGTATGGATTATAGATAATATAATTTAGAATCGTAAAAATTTATATGTTCATTTTTTAAGTTAAGGATTTGTGATATAAAAACAGTTATTAGACACGATAAAATCTTCTTAAGGTTGATGGTCATTGCTCTATGATAAAGGTGGTTCTGTGTCAAATATGGGGTAACGATTGATAAAATCGTTACCTTTTTTGTGTTTATTTATGATTTTAATATGTTTGGGTTTTAAATACGTTTGAAGATAATTTAGATATTTTATAAAAAAATTTTAATTGAGATGTTAACATATATTAATAAA
>PDWI01000246.1_pt1 | contig 83840 bp, 74 predicted proteins | sample 1430891 | NCBI WGS metagenome assembly PDWI01 (sample SAMN01162508, study PRJNA174530) | Oral metagenome, whole genome shotgun sequencing project. | biome: Marine environment; feature: Marine mammal; material: Swab sample of the gingival sulcus; isolation source: swab sample of gingival sulcus... | reverse complement strand
ATCGTTTGGCCATGTGATTGCCCCCAGATTGCTCAATATGGGGCTCTATGAATCACACAAACACACCCTTTGGGAATCCTGAATGTCGATTGGTCCTAGTGTTTTAACCTTAACGCATTAACCTTAACACCTGAGCGCCCCACGGCGAAAAGCAATGTGTTTACCTTGAAACACTCTACCTGACGGACATTAACCTTAACGTATTTACCTTAACACATTAACGTTAACGCATCTCAGAGCAGAAATCGCTCAATCGGAATCAAGATTTTCTGCCTCCGGGCGGCCTCCCGCTGATTTCAAACGCGAATTTTGATGCGCGATGTTACAGATCAAATCAAATTCGCCCCTGCGTGAATACATCCGCACGAAAACCAGCCCCTTCGAAGTGTTAAGGTTAACGCATTAACCTTAACACCTTAACCTTAACACATTAACCTTAATGCACGAACCCTTACACGTTCAGGTTAATGCCTTAACCAAATCTGTCACCGCATTCTTGACAGACAAACGGGGGCTGAGCCTTAAACGCTGAAAGCGCTCGGCGAACTTAACCAAACTTAACGCTGGAAGCGCTCGGCGAAGTTGGCGGCGCCGGAGAGGTTGCCGAAGAGCTGGCGCAGGAAGCCGAGGCCTTCGATATTGCTCTCGGTCACGCGGCGCGACAGCACCACGACCCGACCGTCTTCCAACCCGAATCGCTCGACATTGGACACCACGCCCTCATCGTCGAAGCTGATCGCCACCACTTCCCGATTGGTTTCTTCCGGCGCGAAGCCGCCGCGGGTGGTAAATTCGCTCATCACGTAATACCAGGCGCTTTCCGCCCGCAGCCCCGACGCCGCCGGTTTGCCGATGATCGAGGCCACCGTGGTGCGGGTATCGACGCCCACCATCAATTCCTCGAGGTCCGCGTCCGTCGGGATGAACCCGTGATAGGTCTGCACCGGGCTACAGGCCACCGCCGCACCCGCGATCAGCGCCACCGCCACCATCCGGCGCACCGTTTTCGGAAAGTTTCCTGCTGTCTTCGACATCCCGCCCCCCTTGCCTTGCGCGGCTTGTTCTGTCACTCGGCTTACTTGAGGATGGGCCGCGTTGCAAGCCGCGCGGTGCCCAACCCGCCGCAAAGGCGGCACATTCGCCGGTAAAAAGGCGGCATATCCGCCCGCAAACGCGAACAGGCGTGACAGCGGACGGAAAACGGAAAGCAAACAGACCGGAACCGAACGGACGCAGGAGGACAGTATGGCAAAGACAGACGGGAGCAGGCCGGTGGAATGGTCGGAACTTTCGGGCCGCGCGCCGCTGCGCTTCGCCCTTGCGCCCAAGGCGGCGCAGATGGCGGAAATCGCGGCGGATCTGGGGCTGATCGGGTTGAAAAAACTGCGATTCGAGGGCGAAGTCGCGCCGTTTGGCAAACGCGACTGGCGGCTCACGGGGGAATTGGGCGCGACGGTGGTGCAGGAATGCGGCGTGACGCTGGCGCCGGTGACCACGCGAATCGAGGAAAGCGTTGAGCGGCGCTATCTGGCGGAGGTGGAAACGCCAGAAGGCGACGAAATGGAGATGCCCGAGGGGGTGGAAGAAGAGCCGATGGGCGCCGCGCTCGATCTCGCGGCGGCGATGCGCGAGGCGCTGGCGCTGGCCCTGCCGCTTTATCCGCGCGCCGAGGGGGCCGAAACCGCCGAATTGGTCTTTACCGAACCGGGCAAAAAGGCCATGACCGACGAAGACGCCCGCCCCTTTGCCGGGCTGGCCAGCCTGCGCGACCGGCTGGACGACAAGACAGATGGGGGCGAATAAGCCCCACATCCGGCACGGCGCAAAGAAAGGCGCAAAAAACCGCTTGCAAACACGGGCAAAGCCACTATTTTCCGCGCACTCCGAAGGTCGGCCCGCGATTTGGGCCGATTTGGTATTGGACAGGCCGCGCGAAAGCGCATAGAAGCCAGCCATACCCCCCGGACCGGGGCGGAACAGAACAGACGGGGGCGACCCTGCACAAGCGGGGGCACCCCGCACATCCTAAGCGGGGCTTCCCCCGTATCGAACGGGCCAGGCCCGAGAGCTAACCGGGCTGCGGCCCCCAAAACATTGAGGTTGGACATGGCTGTCCCCCAGAATAAGATTACCCGTTCGCGTCGCAACAAGCGTCGTAGCCACGATGCGCTGGTCGCGGACAACCCGAATGAATGCCCGTCCTGCGGCGAGCTGAAGCGCCCGCATCACGTCTGCCCGTCCTGCGGCACCTATGCCGACCGCGAAGTGGTCGCCATGGTGGAAGCGGATTTCGACGACGAAGACGCGGCGTAAGCCAGACTGGCCCCTCCTCATGTCCGATCTGACGGCACATCCGCAGAACCCGACTGAACCCGATGGGGCAGCTTCTGACGCAGCATCCAGACCCGAAACCGGGGCCGCGCCTGAAACGGGCGGCGCCGGTTTTGGTGTTGGTTCTTCTGTTGCGCGCACCGTCATCTCGGTCGACGCAATGGGCGGCGACCGGGGACCGGAAGCGGTGGTGGCCGGCATGGCCCGCGCCGCCAAGAAACTCGACGACATTGCCTTTATCGTGCATGGCGACGGGGCGCAGCTCGACGCGCTGGTCGCCAAGCGGCCGGAGCTTTCCGGGCGCTGCGAAGTGCGGCATGCCGACGACGTAGTGTCCATGACCGACAAGCCCGCGCAGGTCATTCGCAGCGGCAAGAACACCTCCATGTGGTCCGCCATTGACGCGGTAAAAGCGCAGGAAGCCGAGGTCTGCGTGTCCTGCGGCAATACCGGCGCGCTGATGGGCCTCTCGATGATCCGCCTGCGCAAACTGCCCGGTGTCAACCGCCCGGCCATTGCCTGTTTCTGGCCCTCTGCCAACCCGGCGGGATTCAATGTCATGCTGGACGTGGGCGCGGATGTGCGCGCCGATGAAATGGACCTGCTGCAATATGCGCTGATGGGCGCGAGCTATGCCCGCAACGGCCTCGCGCTGGAGCGCCCGCGGGTTGGCCTGCTCAATGTCGGCACCGAAGAACACAAGGGCCGCCCGGAAATCAAGGCCGCCGCCGAGCTGATCGCGGATGCGGCGCGCGAAGGCGGGTTCGAGTTCGTCGGCAATGTCGAGGGCAATGACATTCCCTCCGACCGGGTCGATGTCATCGTGACCGACGGGTTCACCGGCAATGTGGCGCTGAAAACCGGCGAAGGCACGGCGCATCAGGTCTCGGGCCTGCTGCGCGTGGCGCTCAAAAGCTCGATCCTGTCGCGAATCGGCGCGGTTTTCGCCCTAGGCGCCATGAACCAGTTGCGCGCCCGCATGGATCCGCGCCGGGTCAATGGCGGCGTGTTCCTCGGCCTGAACGGCACCGTGGTCAAGAGCCACGGCGCGGCGGACGCCACAGGCATGGCCGCCGCCCTCACTCTGGCCTATGATCTGGCCCGTTCCCACCTCTCCAACCGCCTCGCGGCCCGGCTGGCCTATAGCCCGCCCCCGCGCGAGGGCGATGCGGACCCGACGGAAGGCGACAAACAATGACGATACGCGCAGTGGTTCGCGGCGTGGGCCATTACCTGCCGGAACAGGTGATCCCCAACAGCTGGTTCGAGGAACGCATCGAAACCTCCGACGAGTGGATTCGCACCCGCTCCGGCATTGAAAGCCGCCATTTCGCCGCCGAGGGCGAGACCACCTCGCAACTGGCCATCGCCGCCGCCAATGCGGCGCTGGCGGATGCGGGGCTGGCGGCGGACGAGATCGACGCGCTGATCGTCGCCACCACCACGCCCGACCTGACCTTCCCCGCCACCGCCACCATCGTGCAGCAAGGCATCGGCATGACCGGCGGCTACGCGTTCGACGTGCAGGCGGTCTGCGCGGGTTTCGTCTTCGCGCTGGCCAATGCCAATGCCCTGATCGTATCGGGACAGGCCAAACGCGTGCTGGTCATCGGCGCGGAAACCTTCTCGCGCCTGCTCGACATGGAAGACCGCGCAACCTGCGTTCTCTTCGGCGACGGCGCCGGGGCGCTGGTGCTGGAAGCGGTGGAAAGTGCGGGCGAGACCAGCGATCGCGGCATTCTGGCCACCGACCTCAATTCTGACGGCAGCAAACGCGACATGCTCTATGTCGATGGCGGCGTGTCGCGCACCCAAACGACCGGCTTCGTGCGTATGCAGGGCAACGCCCTCTTCCGCCAAGCGGTTGAAAAACTTGCCAAAACCGCCGAAGCGGCGCTGGACAAGGCCGGGCTGACGCATGACGATCTCGACTGGATTGTGCCGCATCAAGCCAATATCCGCATCATTCAGGGCACGGCAAAGAAACTCGGCGTGCCAATGGACAAGGTGGTCGTGACCCTGCAAACCCACGGCAACACCTCCGCCGCCTCGATCCCCCTGGCCCTCTCCGTCGCCAAGGCGCGCGGGCAGATTCGCGAGGGGCAGCTCATCGCGACAGAAGCCATCGGCGGCGGGCTGGCCTGGGGGGCGGTGTTGCTGCGTTGGTAGCGTTCACACGAACAAACTTCTGCAAACCATTGTCTTGACTTGAAAAACAAGTTTCCCCATTCTGCGGGGAGCTATTGCGCGTTACGTAACGACAACTGCGGTTGCGGCTGCCATAATGGAGCCGCGGCAGGTTGGTTGGGCGCGCCAGATATCAGGGGGAAACATGGCGGACAAAACCTTAACCCGGATGGACCTCAGCGAAGCGGTATTTCGCGAGGTCGGACTGTCGCGTAACGAAAGCGCGCAACTGGTCGAATCCGTGCTGGACCATATGTCGAACGCGCTGGTCGCGGGCGAGAATGTGAAGATTTCGTCTTTCGGCACCTTTTCCGTGCGCGACAAGGCCGCGCGGGTGGGCCGCAATCCGAAAACCGGCGAAGAAGTCCCGATCAAACCGCGCCGGGTGCTGACCTTCCGTCCGTCGCATCTGATGAAAGAGCGGGTGGACAGCGGCAACAAACGCTAAGCACGCATCTCCCACGAGCAGATCCGGCGCGAACGACACCGGCAAGAGGCGCAGGCAATGGACAATAAATCCCCAGACGCATTTCGCACCATCTCCGAAGTGGCCGATTGGCTCGGCGTGCCGACCCATGTGCTGCGCTTTTGGGAGAGCCGGTTTACGCAGGTCAAGCCGGTCAAACGCGCGGGCGGGCGCCGTTACTACCGCCCCGCCGATATGGCGCTGCTGGGCGGTATTCGCAAGCTGTTGCATGACGACGGGATGACCATTCGCGGGGTGCAAAAAATCCTGCGTGAACAAGGGGTTGCCCATGTTGCGGCGCTGGCGGACCCGGCGCTGGACAGCGAAGGCGACGTGATCGAGGCCGAGGCGGTGGAAGTCACGTCGAACGTGGTGGAGTTTGACGGGCGCGCCGAAGAGGAGGTGGAAGAACCCGCTGAAGAGGTAGTGGAAATCGAGGTTGCTCCCGAGCCGGAACCGGAGTCAGCACCGGAGCCGGAAGCTGCGCCCGAGCCAGCCCCAAAACCAGAATTAACCACCCCCAACGAAGTCCCCCTCCCCGACCCGGTGCAAATGGATTTCCTCTCCCACGAGGCCCAACCCAACAGCTACGCCGGCAAGGCGGGTTTCGATCTCGCGCCGGAAACCGCGCCAGAACCCCCGACGGAGGCAGAAGCCGCGCCGGAACCCGAGATCGACCTCTCCGGGCTGGATTTCTCTGATCCCGTGGCGTCGGAAGAACCGGAAGCGCAGGAACCTACACCGCCCGCCGCACCCGCCGAGCCGGAAGCGGAGCCAGAAGCAGAGGTAGTTGCAGAGGCAGCCGCGCCAGCCGAAACCGCCGCAGAACCGCAAACGCCGCCCCCCCCCGAGCCGGAAGCAAGCGCCCCGGCGGACGATGCCCCCGCTTCCACGCCCGAAACAGAATCAACCCCGGCGCAGGCAAAGGCCGAATCAGCCCCCAGCTCGGCCCCGGAACCCGCCGCACCCGCGCTGACCCTGCCCGATATCGGCCCCGACCCGGCGGATGATGCCGATCTGACCACCGCCCATGCCGCGCTTGGAGCCCATCTGCGCGCCCGCCCGCCGATTGCCGCCGCCGAAGCCCGCGCTTTGGCCGAACGGCTCTCCGACCTCGCCGCGCGCATGTCCCGGAACTGACCCAATCCGCAGCCCCACGCATTTCCCGCTTGCCCCCGCAAAAAAACCCGCTAGAAAGAGCGCTGTTCGGGCTATGGCGCAGTCTGGTAGCGCGTCCGTCTGGGGGACGGAAGGTCGCAGGTTCAAGTCCTGCTAGCCCGACCAATTCACCGCCCCGCCGGGGCCAGTCCCCCGTTCCGCACCGTCTTGAAGCGTTATGCGAAAAACCCAAATCTCTTAACGCTGCCTGAATGCAAAGAGTTCGGACGCATCAAAAGATGCTCAGCGTCTCAGAATTTTCAAAAAACGCGCTAAAACGAAATCACTTTAATCTTAAATACGCGCATCAACACTTGCATTCAAAATCCGCAGAATACCCCCCCGGAGGCAGCGATTGTTGATTCAGATTTAGCGATTTCTGCTATCGACACCCCATTTCGCGGCGTTCAACATCGAACGACAGCAACATCCACTTTCCAGCCGCATCTCTTTGCAGTTATTCCGCACATCGCCAAGGCACCCATTTCCCTGCCCCGCCCGAAACCGTTACTCGACACCTGACACCGCATTATCTTTCCAAAAGGAAAAACACTCTGAACCGCATCTGCGACCTCTCCCCTATATCTTACTGATTTCAAACGCGTTTTCTGACGCGAATACTGTAAGCACCATCGGTTTCAAACAGTTAAACACAAACGCCCCAGCTCAATTTCCCTCGCAATCCTGCCTTCCTTTCCCCTGCCGCCAATCGCGAAAAGCGGTTCGCTTTTCTCCCCGCCTGCTCTAAACTCGCCGCCAAAGGGGGAGCCTATGGCATCTGAAACAGACATCGTGCGCGCCTTCAGCACGGGCGTATTGGCGAGCCAGCATATCGGCGCACTTCTGAAAAGCGGCGCGATCTCCGTGGCGGCGCCGCTGACTGAAGGGCAGATCCAGCCCGCCTCGCTCGACCTGCGTCTGGGCGCCGTCGCCTACCGGGTGCGCGCATCGTTTTTAGCGGGCGAAGGGGCATCGGTCGCCGAGCGGTTGAGCGAGTTTGAGATGCACCGCATCGACCTCGCGGGCGGCGCGGTTTTGGAGAAAGGCGCGGTTTACGTTGTTCCCCTGCTCGAAAGCCTTGCCCTGCCCCAAGGCATTCACGCCGTCGCCAACGCCAAATCCTCCACCGGCCGCCTCGATCTGTTAACCCGCACCATCACCGATGGCGGCGTCGAATTTGACCGCATCACCGAAGGCTATACCGGCCCGCTTTATGCCGAGATTTGCCCGCGCTCTTTCTCGGTTCTGGTGCGCCCCGGCATGCGGCTCAATCAAATCCGCTTTCGCGCGGGGCAAGCCGCCCTGTCCGACGAAGACCTCGCCCGCCGCCACGCCGAACAGCGGTTGGTCGATGGGCCGGCGCTAATTGATCACGGGCTGGGCTTTTCCGTTGATCTCGAACTCGGTGGGGCGGAAATTGTCGGCTACCGCGCCAAGCCCCATTCCGGCGTCATCGACCTCGACCGCATCGGCCATTACGCGCCAGAAGAATACTGGGAACCGATTCGGGCGGAAAAGGGCCGCATTATCCTTGATCCCGGCGCGTTTTATATCCTCGTCAGCCGCGAAGCGGTGCATATCCCGCCCGATTGCGCGGCGGAAATGGCGCCTTACCTCGCCATGGTCGGCGAGTTTCGCGTGCATTACGCAGGCTTCTTTGATCCCGGCTTCGGCCACGACCCGGCAGGCGGCGCAGGATCACGCGGGGTTCTGGAGGTCCGGTGCCACGAAGCGCCCTTCGCGCTGGAACACGGGCAGGTCGTGGGGCGGTTGGTCTATGAACGCATGGCGGCTCTCCCGGATATTCTCTATGGGGCGGGTCTCGCGTCCAATTATCAGGGACAGGGGTTAAAACTCTCTAAACATTTTCGCGCGCCGCAAGAATAAGTAGATAAAATTTTAAAAAAACACGCCCCCTTCTTCTTAGCAAAAATACTCACAACACCGACGCGCCAAATACCTCGGCCTCAAAACAAAGCCCCCCGCAGCCTAAAACGCGCATCACCGCATCCGCCGCAGCATCCGTGCCGCCTGCCGCGCCCGTTTCGCCGCTTCCTGCGCCGCCTTTTGCTGCTCCGGGCTTTGCGAAGCCTCCCCGCCACCACGCTTCGCCGCAAGATCAATCCCCTTGTCCACGCCCTTACGCACCAACAGGTTCGTCACCCGCCGCAGCACCATATTGATCACTCTATCCAGACTCATCTGCGCCTCTCTTTACCGATCAGCCTATCACATTAAACCAAAACACCAAAATCGGCCCTAATCCTCGAACAATTCCGTCTGCCCCGGATCCTGCGCCTCGTCCTCCTCCGGCTCGGTGAGTTGCAGCCCGTCCAGCGTGGGGCGGCTTTCGAGCAGACCGGCGGCGCGCAGCTCTTTCAGACCCGGCAGGTCACGCGCGCTTTCGAGGCCGAAATGGTCGAGAAACTCCGCCGTCACCACAAACGTCACCGGCCGCCCCGGCGTCATACGGCGGCGGCCAAAGCGCACCCATTCCAGCTCCAGCAGTTGATCCACCGTCCCGCGCGACACGCTGACGCCGCGAATTTCTTCGATCTCAGCGCGGGTGACGGGTTGATGATAGGCAATGATGGCCAAGGTCTCGATGGCAGCGCGGCTGAGCTTGCGGGTCTCAACCCGTTCTTTTTGCATGAGAAATCCGAGGTCCGGCGCCGTGCGCATGGCCCAGGCATCCCCGGTTTTCACCAGATGCACCCCCCGCCCCTCATAGCGTTTGCGCAGATGCACCAACGCCTCCGCCGGGTCCGAGCCATGCGGCAACCGCGCCGCCAGTTCCGCCACCGTGACCGGCTCGGCGGAAGCAAACAACACCGCTTCCACCATGCGCTCCTGCTCCCCCATCGGGGGCGCTTCAAACAGGCTCTCCTCCTGTGCGGCGTCCTCAACCATCGCTTTCTCTCTTTCGTATCTCGATCGGCGCAAAGGTCTCGCCCTGCCGGATTTCCAACAGGCCGAGCTTGGTTAATTCAAGCGTGGCGGCGAAATTGGCCGCAGTCGCAGAGCGCCGCCGCCCCGGATCGCTCTCCCAGCCCTCGGGCAGATAGGAAGTAAGCGTGGTCCACTCGCCCGCATAGCCGATCAGCCCACGCATCCGCTCCAGCGCCTGTTCCAGCGTCATCACTGCGTCGCGGTCCATCACAAAGGGGCGAAACTCGTCGCGGGTGCGCAGGCGGGCATAGCCCTGCATCAGATCCATCAGCGAGGCAGTATAGGTGACGCGCCGCACCCGTTCGACCACCTCCGGCACGCCGCGCGCAAAGAAATCCCGCCCCTTCTGATCGCGCGCCATCAGCCGGGCGGCGGCATCGCGCATGGCCTGCAAACGCTCAAGCTGAAAGGCCAGATGCGCCGCCAGTTCCTCGCCGGACGGGCCTTCTTCCCCCGGTTCCGGCGGCAGCAAGAGCCGCGATTTCAGGAAGGCGAGCCAGGCGGCCATGACGAGGTAATCCGCTGCCAGTTCAATGCGCAGATCGCGCGCCTGTGCGATGAAACCAAGATATTGTTCCGCCAGATCCAGCGCCGAGATTTTCAGCAAATCCACCTTCTGCGTGCGCGCCAGCGACAGAAGCAGGTCGAGCGGACCTTCAAACCCGTCGACATCGACAATCAACGCCTCGCGCTCAAGGCGCTGGCGCACATCGGTGTCGTCCTGAAAATGTGCCGCCTCCGCATCAGACAGCCCGTCTTGCGCCATGATCATCCCCCCATCAGGGTCTGAAATTCCTCTTGCGCGGCTTCAATGTCAATGGGCAGCGGCGCGCGGCGCCATGCAAGCGCCGCTTCCGCCCGTTTGAGCGCCGCGCCGGGCATCGCCCCAACCGCATCCGCCAGTGCCGACAGCGCATCATGGTCACACCCTCCCGCGCGCACGAGATCCGCCCCGGCGCCAATCGCCTTGATTGCCCGTTCAGGAACACTGCCCGGCAGGCTGGGGGTGGTGATTTCATCGGCGATCAGCAGGCCGTTAAAACCGATTTTCTGCCGGATGATCTGCATCACCGGGCGCGACATCGAAGCGGGTCGGGAAGCGTCGATCTCGCGGTAGATCGCGTGGCCGACAAGGCCGATCGGCAGGCCGGAAACCGCCTCAGCGGCCAGAAAATCCGACACACGCAGCGCCTTTTCCTTTGCCGTAATGACCGGCAATTCCTGCATCGGCGAAACCTGCGCCCGGCCCATGCCCGGCAGGTGTTTGACCACCGGCAACACCCCGCCGTCGATCAACCCTTCGGCAGCAAACGCGGCGATTTCCGCCACCGCCACCGCCCCGTCGCCGTAACAGCGCCCGGCAAGATCGGCTTCGGTTTCGGGGATTGCAAGGTCGATTACAGGGGAAAAATCGCCATCAATTCCAAGGGCTTGCAGCTCATGGGCCATCAGGCGGTGCCGCAGATACATCGCGCGCGCCGCCCCCCGCTTGTTCTGCGCCACCTGTTCGCGTGCGGGCAGGAAATCGCGCCAGCCCGCAATGCCAAAGCGCGTTGCGCGCCCCCCTTCGCGGTCAATAAAGACCGGCGCGTCGCGCCCCACCGCCGCGCGCAATTCCGTCACCAGCCAGGCCAGTTGCTCGCCATCTTCGACATTGCGTTTTTCGATCAGAAAGCCGAACGGGTTGGTTGCGGCAAAAAACGACGCTTCCTCGCGGCTCAACCGCGGCCCCTGAGGAGCGGCGAGGAACGCGCCGGTCGCGCTCACCGGGCCACCGCCGGAATGCAAGGCGCGCCCCCAGCGACCAACGCGGCGCAGAAGCGGCGCGAATCCGCGAGATCGACAAAGCCCTTGACCCGCAGGCGGTAGAACGTGTCGCCGCCCGAACGCGCCTCTTCGATCACCCGCTCCTTGCCCTGAAAAAACTCTTCGAACCGGCCCGAAAGCGTGGCCCATTCACTGCGGGCAATCTCGGCGCTGTCAAAGGCACCGACCTGCGCCAGACGCGTGCCCGCAGGCACCTGCGCGGCGGGCACTTCGCGCACCGTCGGGGAGGCACTTGCCGCCGCCATCGGGCCGGGCACACCGATCCCCGCCGGACGCACCGGCGGACGCGGGCTGCGCACCACGCCGGGAACCGAAGTCGGGATCACGCCGGACACCACCGGCACCGCTGCCGGGATAACCTCCGGAGCAGCTTCCGGGGCGGCGGGAATAATAACAGGCTCGCCGCTAAGCGGTTGATTTTCCGCAACAATCGAGTCAATCAGCGCCATGGCATCCGCCGAAGCCCCCGCCACGCCATCCACCGGCCTATCCACCGGCGCTTGCGGCGTCACCACCTTCGGCGCCGCTTCCGCCACGGTCACTTCCGGCGCCGAAACCGGCCCGTCCGCTTCCGCCAGACCGCCCGCATCGGGCGCCAGCGCTACCGCTTCCGCCGGACCTTCCGCCCCCGCGCCCGTCGCAACCTTGTTGACCGCCAGCCCCTGATGCTGGGCCACCGCGCCGCCCGGATCTTCCGGCTGCACGCGCATTTCCCCTTCCAGCGCCCGCACCACCGGCACCCCAGACACGTCGCGCATGATCAGTTGATAGGTCCAGACGCCCAGGCCGATAACCAGCGCCACCGAGGCCAGTGCGCCGACAATGGAAAAGGCCTTGGTCACGGTCGAGGCATCGCCCCCCGCCGTTTCGGCATATGGTTCTGACGCCGCGTAGCCCGCGCCGATCTGATCGGGAATGCCGTATCCGCCCTGCGCCGCGACACCGCGCGGATGCAAGGCTGCGGCTTCGGCCTGTGGAGCCTGCGCCGCCTGACGGGCGGCCGCAGCGGGATGGGTGCCGTAAAGCTTCGGCGGCTCGGCCGGCGCGCCATTGGCCACCGCCTGAGACACCGCGCGACTGACCACGGAAGACGGGCCGGGGCGGACATACGCCTCATGCACCGGCGCTTCCTGAAGCTGCGGCGCTACGGGGTCCCCCCCCACACCCGGCGCAGAAGGCACAAAGCCCGGCGCCTGCGCATATCCCGGAGATTGCGGTGCTGCCGCGCCCGCATAGGTGCCGTTCTGAAAACCCGAGGGATGCCCGGAATGCGTCGCCGGTGCGGCGCGCCCATAAATGTCATTTGCCATTGCCTGCCTCACGAGCCACCCGCCGCGAGGTTACAAACCCGCCCGGACGGCCTTAAACTCTAGCCTCGTCCCCGGACAGGTTGCGCTTGTTGTCAGCGCATTTCTTCCGCCGGAGTTACGCCCAGAATAGCAAGACCGGACGAAATAACAACGGAAACAGCACGCGCGAGGGCGATTTTCTCAGATGTTGCATCCGAGTCACCCTCGGTGACGAAGCGCAGTTCCGGCTTGTCGTTGCCCCGGTTCCACAGGGCGTGGAAGTCGCTGGCCAGCTCATAAAGGTAGAAAGCGACGCGATGCGGCTCATGCCCGCGCGCGGCGATTTCCACCAGCCGGGGCCATTCCGCCAGCTTTTTCGCCAGCGTCAGTTCCGCCGCATCCTCCAGCTTCGGCGCGCGGTCCGGGTCGATCTCAACCCCGAGTTCCGCCGCCTTGCGCAGCACCGAATGCACCCGCGCATTGGCGTATTGCACATAGAATACCGGGTTGTCGCGCGATTGCTCCAGCACCTTGTCGAAGTCGAAGTCCAGCGGCGCGTCATTCTTGCGCGTCAGCGTGACGAAACGGGTCACATCGACCCCCGCCTGCTCCACCACATCGCGCAGGGTCACGAAGGTGCCCGCCCGTTTCGACATCTTGAACGGCTCACCGTTCTTGTAGAGCTTGACCAACTGAATCAGCTTCACATCGAGCGGCACCTTGCCTTCCGACAGCGCCGAAACCGCCGCCTTCATCCGCTTGACATAGCCGCCATGATCGGCGCCAAACACATCAATTAGCGCGTCGAAGCCTCTGGAAACCTTATCAAAATGATAGGCGATGTCCGGGGCGAAATAGGTCCACGAGCCATCGGATTTCTTCACCGGACGGTCCACGTCGTCGCCGTGATCGGTCGAGCGGAACAGGGTCTGTTCGCGCGGTTCCCAATCCTCCGGCTTCTTGCCCTTGGGCGGCTCCAGCACGCCCTCATAGATCAGCCCCTTCGCCTCGAGATCGGCCAGCGCGCCCTCGATGCGCCCGGTGCCGTAGAGCGATTTTTCCGAGAAGAACACATCCATGGTGACGCCGAGCGCCGCCAGATCGGCCCGGATCAGGTCCATCATCTGCTCGGTGGCAAATTCGCGGATCGGCACGAGCCAGGTCGCTTCCGGCTGATCGAGATAGGCGTCACCCACCTTCTCCTTGAGCGCCTCGCCCACCGCGATCAGGTAGTCGCCCGGATAGGTGCCCTCCTCGAAGGCCACGTCCTGCCCATGCGCCTCAAGGTAGCGCAGATAGACTGAGCGGGCCAACACATCGACCTGCGCCCCGCCGTCATTGATATAATATTCCCGCGTCACCTCATGGCCGGAATACTGCAACAGGCTGGCCAACGCGTCGCCAAACACCGCGCCGCGGGTGTGGCCGACATGCATCGGTCCGGTCGGGTTGGCAGAGACAAATTCCACGTTAACCTTCTGTCCCGCGCCCATATTGGAGCGGCCATAGCCCGGCGTATCGAGGATGGCGCGCACCAGATCGGCCCAGACCCCCGGCTCCAGCCGCAGGTTCAGAAAGCCCGGCCCCGCGACATTGGCTTGCGCCACCCGCGCATCCGCCGTGAGCTTGCCCGCCAGCGCCTCCGCGATGTCGCGCGGCTTCATCCGCGCCCCCTTGGCCAGCACCATCGCCGCATTGGTCGCCATATCGCCATGCCCCGGATCGCGCGGCGGCTCCACAGTGACATTAGCAAAGTCCAGCCCCTCCGGCAGCCCCCCTTCACGGGTCAGCGCGGTCAGGCTATCGAGGACAAGGGCGCGAATATCGGCAAACAGGTTCATCGGGGGTTCCTTTGATCTTGGGCGGCTCTGGCGGCGGGTAGCCTGGCGACAGGCAATACCACCCCGCGCACGAAGGTCAAGCCGCGCCCGCGCGCGAAGCCCTGTCAATTCGTCGCCTTGACCCCTGCCCCGCGCCGCCCTATCCCGGCGCAAAGGTCAGCCAGTCCCGCAGCCAACCCGCCTGCCAACCGCCCGCGTAACCGGAGAAACCGACATGACCACCACGCCAAAACGCCGCCTCTTCGCCGCAACCCTGTTGCTGCTCGCCCTAAAACTGCTGTTCGACACGGTGGTGCTGAACCTGCCGACCCTGAGCATGTCCGACCCGTTCGAGCGTTTCAAACTTTATGAAGCGCTGTATTTCTTCGGCGCCATCCTGTTTCAGCTCTTCTTCATCACCCTGATCGCCACGCTCGCGGTGCGGGCGCGCGAAATCGGCGCAAGCGGGCTGCGACTGGCGGCGTGGCTGGTGGCGCTGGTTCCTCTCGTGCAGTTGGTGTTTCAGGTCACGACGCTGGGCACGATGGCCGGGGCAGAGGCTCCCGCGCCGGTTTACTATTTCTTCAACGACTTTTTCGACCACTATCCCGGCCTGATGCAGTTCTTCGCCCAAGCCCCGCTGGCCGCACTGGCCATTGCACTGGCCACCGCTCCCGGCCCGCGCGCCCTCATGGGTCCGGCGCAGGCGGCACTCGGCCCGGCACTGGCGCTGCTGTTTCTGCTCACCCCGCTTGCGCCGTGGGCGCTGATCACCGGCACCGTCCTGCTGGGCCTGCTGGTTCTCGTCGCCCCCTTCTCCGCCATGCGCGCCGATCCGCGCGGCCCCGAATGGCCCCTCGCCGCCCTGATCGCCGCGCTGGTGATCGTGCAGGCACTCACAACGCTCAACGCCGACAACATCCTCTATGCGTTGGGCAATACCGCAGGCAGCATCGGCGGCGGCTATGTTTTCCTCGTGCCGCTGATGGTCGGGCTGACCTATGCACCAAACGCCTTTGGCAGCGCCCGGTTCAGCATCGGCATTGCCCTGCTCGCCGCCGCCTATGCGCTGCTGACGCTTTTCCCGCTGCTGCGCAACGCAGGCCACGGCACCACCAATCTGGCCTTCACGATCCGCAGCGCCGGTTGGTGGCCCTTCCCGCGCGGCTTTGAAACCGCCTTCACCAGCGCCCAGAGCCTTCTGGCACTGGCGACAACCGGGGCGATCCTCTGGGCGGCGTTTCGGCTCTGGCGGGGGCGTTCAGGCGAATAAGTCGCGATGCACCGAGAGGGCGAAGCGGTCGGTCATGCCGGCGATGTAATCGGCCACGATGCGCGCCAGTTCCCGCTCATCCGCCGCCCGCGCAACGTCCTCGCGCCACTCGGGCGGTAACAGACTCGGATCGGCCATGAAAGCGGGGAAGAGGTCTTCGATCACCCCGGTGCATTTCGCGCGCATCTCGACCACCGAGGGCGCGCGATACATGCGGGCGAAAAGGAAGGCGCGGATCTGTTTCAGGTCGGCCCAGAGCGCGTCGGAAAAGCGGATCACCGGCTGTCCCGCATAGCGCACCGCCGCCGCATCCGCCGGGTCCAACTGCGCCAGAATCGCCCGTGAGCGCGCTAAAACGTCCTCCACCATGACACCAAACACCCGCCGCAAGCCCTCATAGCGCCGCCGCCGCGCGTCCAGCCCCGGATAGCGCTGATCGACCTCGTGAAAACAGGCGCCGATGATCGGCAATTCACAGATTTCCGCCACCGTGAACAGCCCCGCGCGCAGGCCGTCATCGAGGTCGTGGTTGTTGTAGGCGATGTCGTCGGACAGGGCCGCGACCTGCGCTTCCGCCGAGGCATGTGTCGCCAGTTCGAGGTCGTGGCGGGCGTTGTAATTGGCCAGCGCGGCGGGCAGCTCCCCCGTCACCGGACCGTTATGCTTGGCGATGCCCTCAAGGCTTTCCCAAGTCAGGTTCAACCCGTCCCATTCGGCATAGTGACGCTCCAAACCCGCAACGATTCGAAGGGCTTGCGCGTTGTGGTCAAAGCCGCCATAGGGCTGCATCAGCGCATCAAGCGCGTCCTCTCCCGTATGGCCAAACGGCGTGTGGCCCAGATCATGCGCCAGTGCCACCGCCTCCGTCAGGTGCCCGTCCAGCCCCAGCGCCCCGGCCAGCGTCCGCGCCACCTGCGCCACCTCGATCGAATGGGTCAGGCGGGTGCGGAAATAATCCCCCTCATGCTCGACGAAAACCTGCGTCTTGTGCTTGAGGCGGCGGAAGGCGGAGGAATGAATGATGCGGTCGCGGTCGCGCTGAAACGGGCTGCGAAACCCCTCCGGCTCATTGTATAACCGCCCCCGGCTCGCCGCCGGATCACACGCATATTTCGCCAACATTCCCGCCTCCCGGCTTATCTTGCCGCCAGACGCTTGTCGCCCGGCCCAAGCCCGCATATATTTGAAAAAGCACCGAAAAGGAAACCCTAAGGAAACCGCATGGAACTCAACCTGCCCCCCAAAGTCACTTCCCGCGCTTTCGAGCGGCTGGGCGAGATCGGCGCGGCGGCGGCGGGCAAAGCGCTGCGCGTAGCGGTGGAGGGGGGCGGCTGCTCGGGCTTCACCTATGAAATCACGCTAGACACGCCGAGTGACGACGATTTGCGGCTGACGGAAGCGGGGGAAACGGTGGTGATCGACGAGGTCTCCCTGCCCTTCCTCGCGGGCGCCACCATCGATTTCACCGAAGAGCTGATCGGCGCGCGTTTCACCATCGACAACCCCAACGCCACCACCTCCTGCGGCTGCGGCACCTCATTTTCCATCTAAGTTTTCCACCTGAACCCCGATCTGTCTCATATTGATCTTGAAAACGCCGCCCCTGTTGCGCGGCAAAGTGCGGGGCTAAAAGGGGCGCCATGACAGAAGACGCGTTGGTCATATTCACCCCTTCCGGCCGCCGGGGCCGGGTGGCGACGGGCAGTTCCGTGCTGGATGCGGCGCGGGCTTTGGGCGTTGACCTTGCAGCGACCTGTGGCGGGCGCGGGGTCTGCGGCAAATGCCAATGCGCGCCGGGCTTTGGCGACTTCCCGAAACACGGCATCACCGCGCGCGAAACGGCGCTGGAGCCGCTAAACGAGGTGGAACGCCGCTATGACGATCGGCGCGGGCTGAAAAAGGGGCGTCGGCTGGGCTGTCAGGCGGTGATCCGGGGCGATATGGTCATTGACGTGCCGCCGGAAAGTCAGGTGCATAAACAGGTGATCCGTAAGGAAGCCGAAGCGCGCGATATCACGCTGGATTCGGCGCTGTGGCGGGTCTATGTCGAAGTGGAAAAGCCCACGCTGGAAGTGGCGATGGGCGACCGCGAGCGGCTGATTGCGGCGCTGGAGGCACAGACCGGCGCGCGGGGGCTGACGCTCGATCCGGCTCTGTTGCCGGGCTTGCAAAAATGCCTGCGGGCGGGGGATTGGCAGGTCACGGCGGCGATCCATGAAGATGGGGGCGCGCCGGTCATTGCCGCGCTGTGGCCGGGCTATCGGGAGGGGCTGTTCGGCCTCGCCATCGACATCGGCTCGACCACCATCGCCGGGCATCTGGTCGATCTGGAAAGCGGCGAGGTGCGCGCCTCTTCCGGCCTGATGAACCCGCAGATCCGCTACGGCGAAGACCTGATGAGCCGGGTTTCATACGCCATGCTGAACGAGGGCGGCGCGGCGGAGATGACGCAGGCGGTGCGCGAGGGGATCGGCGCGCTGATCGACACGCTGCGCGCCGAGGCAGGCGTGGCGCAAGACCTTGTTCTGGAAGCGGTTTTCGTGATGAACCCGGTCATGCACCACCTGTTTCTGGGCCTCGATCCCTATGAGTTGGGCCAGGCGCCCTTCGCGCTGGCCTCTGACGCGGCGGAGCGGCTTCTGGCCCGCGATCTGGGCCTGCCGATGGCCACGGGGGCGCGGGTCTATGTGCTGCCGCTGATCTCCGGCCATGTGGGCGCGGATGCGGCGGCGGTGGCGCTCTCGGAGGCGCCGCACAAGTCCGACGAGCTGGTGCTGACGGTCGATGTGGGCACCAACGCGGAAATCCTGCTGGGCGACCGCACCGGCGTTCTCGCCTGTTCCTCGCCCACCGGCCCGGCCTTTGAGGGCGCGCAAATCTCCTCCGGCCAGCGCGCCGCCCCCGGTGCCATCGAGCGGGTGCAGATCGACCCGGAAAGTGGCGCGCCACGCTTTCGCATCATCGGCTGCGAGGCATGGTCCGACGAGGAAGGCTTTGCCGAGGGGCTGGCCCGCACCGGCCTGACCGGCATTTGCGGCTCCGGCATCATCGAGGTGGTGGCGGAAATGCGCATGAGCGGGCTGCTCGACGCCTCCGGCCTGATCGGCTCCCCCGAAGCCACCGGCTCGCCGCATATCCTGCCCGACGGGCGCACCTATGCCTATCAACTCTGGCCCGGCACCGACGACACGCCGCAGATCACCGTCACCAACCACGACGTGCGCGCCATTCAGATGGCCAAGGCCGCGCTTTACGCCGGCGCGCGGCTGTTGATGGATCAGCGCGGGGTGGAACAGGTGGATAAAGTGGTGCTGGCGGGCGCGTTCGGGGCGCATATCTCGCCCAAACACGCGATGGTGCTGGGCATGATCCCGGATTGCCCGCTGGAGAAAGTGACGAGCGCAGGCAATGCCGCCGGCACCGGCGCGCGCATCGCCCTGCTCAACCGCGCCGCGCGCGGCGAAATTGAACGCCTCGCCCGGCAGATCACCAAGATCGAAACCGCCGTCGAACCGCGCTTTCAGGAGCATTTCGTCAACGCCTCCGCCCTGCCCAACGCCGCCGACCCCTTCCCCCTCCTGCGCGCCACCATCCCCCTGCCCGAACCCAGCTTCGGCGGCGCGGCGGGGGGCACAAGGCGACGCAGGCGGAGGTCGGGTAATGCTTGAAATTTTCCCTGAGTTCAGTAGATTATCCTTTAAATGCCCAACTCTGGGAGTGTAAAGATGAAACGGATCAGCCTGGTAATTGCAGCCTTCATTCTGGCCGGGTGCGCCGGTGGAACGCCGGGTGGTGGCGGCGGCGGCGCGGGCGGGACACCGCACCCACTTTCGGCCGAAACCCTTCTCGACCAGCGCGGGCATAATTTGGTGGCCCGAAACGAGGTGATATCTGGGGATCTCATAGACGGTCCCCTGCCAACAAGCGGGTCCGCAACCTATTCCGGCAGCGCCGTGGTGGCGTATGACTCCCCGAAGTGGCAGTATTTCCGGGACGTCACGATGATCGGAGACATGAACCTCGAAGTCGACTTCGATGGCTACGATACTGCGATCCACGGCAAGATCGACAATCTCTACTCCGCCATTGGCCTGACCATGGAGGAGAACGCGCCCCTGTGGTCCGTCTATGACTACGCCGACATGACCGATGAAGAGCGGGTGCAACTGATCAGAAAGTTTAACCGGGAAGTCGATGGCACTTTGCGGATCAGCAGCGACAGCCCGCACTTCCGACTCAAGAGACTATCGACGGATTACCCTTATTTTACGGGCCTTTCCATTGATGGAAAATTACTGGACGGGGATAACAATGTGGTTGTCGGCGGCAGTCTCAGCGGCGGATTTGCGGCGACAGAAGATGACGCAAATATCACACTCCGGTCCTCGAGCGACGATAGCGCTGAGCCCTTCGTCATAACCCGCAACGGGGTCGTGCAGCGCTACGTCTACCTTAGCGCGATCGGCGAAAAGCAATAACCCGACGCCGTTCTGCGCCGTGGGATCAGACGCTCTGCAAGAGCCTGTCCATGGGTCGTTTATCTTTCGGAATCCGTCGGCTTGTGATGGGGTGTTTTGGCTGGCGCGCCCGGTAGCATGAGGATGTTCCCTCACAAGCTGGCCCGCATTGGCTGGGTATAGCTGACGGGAGTGGATTTTGATCTCAAAATCCACGAAGCATCGGCGTAAAATCAAAGGCTTATAGCCAAAAGACAACCGCCACCGCGTTGCCCCCCCGACGTCACGCACTGTTTTCAACACTTTCTCAAATGTCATTTGTTTTCATACATTTCACGCCCTCTGTTGTTTATTGGTGCTTTTTTTGCTCCTATCCACCCATCACCGTGATGCGAGGAATTTATGACCATTTTCAAAAACGCTCCCAAATGGGAAAAAATATCGGACCGTCTCTTCAAAGATACGGAAACGGGTGAAGAGATTAGCAAGATGCCGCAGCAAATTATTCTTAGCCTTGAAAACATCCGGTTAGGCTGCCGCGTGAGCTGGGATTCAGAAAATAATCGAATATCTTTGAGCGACAGAGAGAATATCGACTGGAACGACAACACCCCCGGAGCAAGCGGAATAACCCGATCTATTCACGCTACTGGCGGTTTCTTCGACGCAAACCTCATGAGTCCACATTCGATAAAGGTGTTCTCTAATGCGAAAGAAAATAAAGAACTCCCTAATTATGAAACCATCACCCGATGTAATGTCGACATTTTTCCAAACCATGAGAACTTACCCATTGGCGGGAAGTATCAACTGTCTACGTTAAACTTGGAATTCGCATGTTTAGACCCGACAGGGCTTCCCGAGGATGGCGTATTAGCTGGGGAGTCGGGCCGATTTTTTGCAGATTGGGATGGGACAAGCGCCTTCCTGCTCCTTGGCAAGCATGAGTTTAACTCGCTTTTTGACCATATCGGAAAATTCCCGACCCTCCCCTTGAAGGGAACCGCAACCATATTCACCGAAGCGTTCAAGGCTTACCCAGACTCAATCGATGTCGGTATGCCCGCAGGAGCGATCGAACCCGCGAGGCTGTCAGAAATCACAATCAAAACGCCACCAGCGATAGATTGGGAGAGGAGAATCCAGCGATCATACCTCTGGCGTAGCAGGCACTCGATACTTGGACTACTGATTGCATTAGTGCTTATAGCCATATTCAAGTAAGGCCCCTTCCTGTTCACCTTCATTGCTGTGCCTGAACGTTGGGTTTTGTAGTGTTAAAATCTTACCCCGCGTTTACATACTTGGCGCGGCGCAAGTGATTGACCGCGCAGTTATGTGCAAGACGGACCATCTCACTAGCATACTTCCGGCCATCAATGCGGCGCGGATTGATGCGACACAACTTGCTGATCAAGTTTTCCGGCTCAAGATCAAACAGCGGCGCGCCAGTTTCGAGCTTCGCACGAACAACATCGGCAGAGCCGCTATAATCCGCGTCAGGATTCTTAAATGCCGGACTCATAAGCTGGCCCGCAAGCGGGTCCACCTTGAACGCAATCTGATTGGTGACAAAACCACTCTCAGAGCCACGCACCGGAAGCATATGCACCGGCTGCAACTTACCACCGCGAAACTTGCCGACAATATGTCGGTTTTCATGACGCCGCGAACGCGGCTGCTGGAAACGAGACAGACTCATATTAAGACTCTTCTTTAGGTTATTGATTTTGCTGGATTATTTACGCAGACCTACATATTGGTCAAGCGTCGAAGGACCGAACTTGATCACGCCATAAGGATTAAGACGAGTTGACGGAAGCAACGGAAGAGGTGGAGGAGAATAAAACTGAGAAGGAGGAGGATCAAATGACGTATCTGTCAAATAACGATATGCCTGACCCACCACGCCACCCTTGGCAATATACCGAAGAGAATTGCCAACGAAATTACCACCAACTTTAGGATCACCAGATAACGTATCAACCAACTCGATACTCGCAGGAGAAACTAACTATTTAGCATCCGGGACATTAGGGTTAACGCCGTAATAAACATTACCAGACATATCAAGATATTCCGCAAAAAAGCGGCATAGGTTCGGCATCAGAAACAATAACCGAACGACCGTCAACCCCGCGAACTAAGCGTTTGCCGCGACCGCTGCCAAAAGACACAGAAGGATCAGAACCACCAGCAGACGAACCATCACCATAAATCCCCGCAACTGATGGGTTCAAAGTTTCACGCGCAAGCGCCTCAGTCAACTTCTGATTACGCCTCTGAAGCTTCGAACGCTGAAAATCGAGGGCCTGAAGCTCGACAAACTGATCCAAAGCAGAGGCGAAATTTTGCTGCAAAACAGAGCCAATCGGCGAATAATCAACAGATGCAACAAGACCAGTCGCCGCTGGGGCAGGCCCCGAAGACAGAACTGGAACTATACCCACCGGCGCGCCAACACTTGTTACGTTAAGTGGATGAAAAACCCGCCGCTTCCATTTTACGACGAACAGTCGCCGGATCAGCGCGCTAAACTGCGCGCTCCTCGGCCGGTTGCGGCTGGACCTCGGGTTTTGAACTGTTACAATTGACTTTGCTTTTAGCACCATGCGCCGGGAGTTGCGGCTGGACCTCGGGTTTTGAACTGTTACAATGTCGGGGGTGCGTTAGCGCCCCCTAGGTTGTTGCGGCTGGACCTCGGGTTTTGAACTGTTACAATAGATCCCGCGCTAACACCTTGAAAATACAAGGAACTAGCCGGGGTCTATTGTAAAATTCCATCGCGAATCACCTTAGAAAAGCACCAGTTGTTTCGGATTTTCCCGCGCCTTGCGCCGACCCTGATCCGAGAAATGCACAATATCACGATATTGCCGGTCAGTGAAGTTGAGGATTTGCACGTCGCCTGCGGCGGGTAGGTTACGCTCAATACGGTTAACGCGGGTTGCAAAGGCCTCCTTGCCGTTGACGAAGCGGGCATAGACCGAAAACTGGCTGCGCTCAAAGCCCTCGTCGAGCAGGAAATTGCGAAACGTGCCCGCATCCTTGCGCTGTTTTTTCGTATCCGTCGGCAGGTCGAACATCACCAAAATCCACATCAGACGATACCCCGATAATTTTGTCACCGGCACATTCATTGGCCCAGCCCCGCAAGCGCCAGCGGATCGGGCGGGTCGGGCAGCGCGAGGGCAAGTTTGCCGGTCTCGAAGCTCTGACCCAGCGAGGTGGCCAGTTTCATCAGTGCCACCGAAACCGGCGTGACGCCGTCGCCCAGCGGCAGATCGGTGGCGATCAGCCCGGCCAGCGCCTGTTTCGCCTCCGGGTCAACCGCCGCCCCGCGGGTCGCTGCGATATGGCGCACGCTCAGGTCGACCAGCGGACGGAACGGCTCCATCAGGTCATCGGCCAGCGCGAAAGCATTGCCGCGATGGGCATGAAACAGGCCGATGGTCGGGTGCAGACCGGCGGCGACCACCGCCCGCGCGGTCGCGGCGCGCAGGACGGTATAGCCGTAATTGAGCAGGGCGTTTTCATCCCCGGCGGTCGCATCGCGCCGAAAGGTTTCCCCCATCAGGCGAGGCCAGTAGTAGCGCGCGGCCTGGGCCTCCATGTTGGTGCTGTCGCCCGAGGTGATCTTGCGGATCATCATGCGCACCGGCGCGGGCGCTTCCCCGACCGCCTCCAGCGCCGCCGCCTGCATCCGCAGTTTGGCCGCTACAACCTGCTTCCACGCCTGTTTGATCAGCGGTGTTTTCGCCTGCCACTGGGCGCGCATCCGGGCGCCCTGCAAGTGGTGCCCTTCCAGCGGCATCAGCACCGAGCGGGGGGCGTGGTTGGCGGCGCACAACACCACCGGCGCGCCGCGTTCCGCCAGTTCCACCAGCAGCGAGGTCGACCAGGTCGTGCCATGCGCATGCACAATCACCGCCGCCACCTGATCAAGCGGCGTGCGTCCGATTTCATGCCCCTCTTCGGAGACAATCAGGAAGCCGCGTTGCCGGGACAGATGCCGTCCATCCGTGGCGATATCAATGATCTGATCCAACACCAAACCCTCGCGCCCAAGGCGAATCACCCCTCCCGGTGCGAGTGTAATACGCGCAAGGCATTTCCCCAAATCGGGCTGGTTTCAGGAAGGAAAGCCGCGCCCTACCCCGCCTTCCCCGGATCGCGCACCCGGCCCATTTCATCGACATAGACCCGCCGGGCCTCCGCTTTCAGCAGCGTGTTTGCCGTTTTTCGGATGTAGACATTGTCGGATTTGTCCTTGCTGTAACGGTCCGCGGCATTGGCCTCGGAATGGGGGACCATTTCGATAATCCCCGTGCTGGAGAACTTTTCAACCGTCGCCACGACCAACGCCCCAGACGCATCGCGCAACCGGACCATATCGTTCTTTTGCAGCTTCAGCAGCAGACGCGCGGCCGGGTGCGGACGCAGGCAGGTGGCCGGGGTGGCCGGACGGGCATCCGTTGGCAGGTCGGCTTTATGCGCGTAAAAATTCGGCACGACCCAGTCAACGATCTTCCCGTCGGGCATTCTCCAAACCTCATAGCGATGGTTGCCCGAAGTCGCATAGGACTTGGCCGGTTTCGCCTTCCCGTTATGGATCGGCGCCACCCCAATCGGTTCCACCACCCGCACATGCCGCGTGCCCTGATACGCTCCCGGTTTGGCGACAAAATCCTGTATGGCCGCTTCAAAAGCCTTGCCCTCTTTGCCCTTGGTCGCAACCGCCAGCCTGCGCCGCAGCTCCGCATCCCGGATCATCCCCCCTTTGCCGGGAGCCTCGCGGGCAATCAGGGCGGGGGTCAGGCTGCTCAGCGGCTTGCGGGTCACGACCAGCGGCACCCCGCGTGGATCGGTTTCCCCGGTCAGGCCATAGGCCGTTTCCTGATGCAGCGCACAACTGGTGCTGTCCCGCCCGGACTTGCGGGCCTGCGGGTCGATGCGGCCATGATCGGCGCGGTGGCTGACGGTAATGCGGGCAAGCTGGGCGGCGATGTCATCGCGGAAATCCTCCCAGGGCGCCGGCACCGCGCGCGCCACCTCCTCCGCCCCGGCCAGCTCATCGCGCTTGGCCATCTTGCTGATCCGCTGGATCAGGCTGCGGTCGGTGGCGGCGATGACCGCGGCGTCAATGGCGTGATGCCGGTGGTCGGTGCGGTTCTTGGCCTTGTTCGCTGCCTTGCCTTCCGACAACAGGGCGTTCAGCCCCCAATGGCGGCGCAGCATTTCGGTCAGCCGCCCCGGCACCACCCAGACATGCGATTTGCCATCCGCCCCGTCATAAAGCGCGCTCAGATAGGTGCGGGCGATGCGCGACAGGTATTGCGTATCCTTCAGCGCCCGCGCCTCAAAATCGCGCTCGCCCTCAAACTTCTCCATCGCGTCCGGCGCAAAGCGCCACGCCTTGTTCTTTGGCAGGTTCTTCAGATTGGCCTCAATCGTCGCCCATTGCGCCGTTTCCCCCCAGACCTCCCACGGCGTCTTATTGGACTTTTGCCGGTTATATTCCTTCAGACACAGGGTCCGGTTGGCGAAACTGTCATCAAGCGTGCGCGAATAGGGCAGGATGTGATCGACGTCGCAGGAACCGTCAAACAGCATCGACGCGCTGATCCGCTGCCCCGAATAAGGGCAAAAGCGCTTCAGACAATCCTCCGGGTTCAGATCCTCCCACAGCCGCAAAACCATCCGGTTCTCGCCCGTATTGCGAACGCCCAACTCATCAAGCTTCTCGCCGCGCCGGATCGCCTCCTTGGTATTCTCCCGGATCTCGCGCTGCATCTCGCGCTTCTGGTCCTCCGAACGCTTCAAATCGCGCGCCAGTTCGACCACGATCTCGTCCGGCCTGCCATGCACCGTGATGATCCGGTTCACCAGACGGCGCAACTGGTTCAGCCCGATATGCACCGTCGGGTTGGTGATGCGGCCATAGCGGGTAATGTCGTCGTCCTTCTCCTCATAGGTGCCGGGAATAACATGCCGCTCAAGGATTTTGCCATAATACGGCAGTTCGGTCAGCACCTCGCCCGTGCGCTCGTCCGAATGGTGCCAGCCGCAGCGCGCCACCGCCGCACTATAGGGGATCACCTCCGCCTCCAGCGCCGCCAGAATGCGGGTCGTGGCGGTCCGGCCCAACCGGCCATAGCCCTCCGGCAGCGGTGCATTCAGAACCTCCCACGCATTACTTTGAGGCAGGCCATGCTGGCGGATCAGCCAATCGACAACCACTTGTGCGCATCGCTCACCTTGTACATTTCGAACACGCCGAACAACGCGCCATTGCTCCCTATCATCCAGCGCCGACCAGCCCGGCCCGAACCGGCGCGGGTCCGACAGGCTGGCGCGCACCGGATCACAGGCAATGCTGTCGCGGTTGGCGGTCTCCAGAGTAAAATGCTGATCCGACCGCAGCCCGATCGTCTTGCCCAACGCCTTGAGTTTCAGCGCCATGCCCGACAGCGACTTGGTGTGTTTCCTGTTGTCGAGCGCATGAATGATCTGATCGCGCTCCTCGCGGGTCAATGCGCGCACCGCCTCGCCGGGGGCCGTCACGCGCAGAGCGTTGACGGTCTCATACAGAATACGCCGCTGGTTCAGCGGATGGGCGGCGGGCAGGCGTTCTTCCTCGGTGAACAGACACAACCCCACCTTCGGCACCTTCAGGCGGCGCTGGTGGAAAATGATCAGACGGATTTCGTCGCGCAGATCGTCGGTCAGAACCTCGGGGTGAAACCGGGCCTGCACCGCCCAGAGCTTGTCGAACTCTTCCGACAGGTGGCGGCGGTCGGGGTAGAAATCATAGCCTTCCTCGGCCTTCGCATCCGGCCCGCCGCGCACCGCCACACTCATGCGTGTGCGCACCGAAGGCGTGCGCCGATAGTCTTTACGAGTATGATCCTTGTTTTCCTTAGGTTCAGTTAAAGGTTTCTCAGGTGTTTTTTGCCTGCGCATATGCAGGAAAGCCCCCAGAGTACGCTTGCTTTCATCCTTAATCGCCACTGCCATTTCTTGATCAAGTCGACGTGTTGCATCCTTGATCTTGCCGCTTTCATTGTCACCCCGGTCGGTCTTGCGGTTGGACTTGAAGCCGCGCCGCTGGTTGAGGTGAAACAGCGCCCGGCCGAAATGCGGTAGCGGCAACGCCTCATCCAGCCCCCGCGCACGCAATTCATACGGATCGAGCAGCTCCAGCGCCTTCGCCGCCTGCGGGTCCGCCGGCATCAGCCCCGCATCCGCCATCCGCTTCATCAACGCCGCCCGGCGGCGCAGGTAACGATCCCGCCGCCGCCGCATCCCCCGCGCCATCCGCCGGTCCACCGCCAGCGACGCCTTGCTCTTCGGATCACGCCCATCGGAGAAAATCCGCACGCCCCCATCCAGAACCCCGGCAATCTCCCCGCCATCGGTCGCGTAAAGCCACCACCCGATGGAATTCGTGCCAATATCCAACCCCAACCGCGTTCCCATCCGTTCCCTCCCTGGCCGCATTTTGCCCGGGACTTTGCCCCGGCAGCCGGCCCAACGCAACATTATCTTTACGCGAGATGCCACCCGCAAAGATCGCGCTCGACTTGCGGAAAATATCCGGTATATTGCCCACAGTTCAAAACCCGCGGTCGAGTCGTTAACAAGCATTCGATTGCACCACATTGAAACACGGGCCACGGCCCGTGTTTTTTGTTAACGCCTCAAAACTCCTCGGAAAAAACCCAGATATTCTCTTGGCATATTCCGCCCGATTGGTATCGTGCGCAGACACCCCCGAGGCCGAAGCCGCCCCCCAGCGTAAAGGAACACATCATGCGCTCACTTGCCCAAACCGCTCTCATCGGCGCCGCCCTCGCCCTGTCCGGCTGCATGTCCGGCGCGAATTACGGCGAAGTGGTCGAACAGCAGTTCCGGACCCATGAACGGTTGGCAGCCGGTGCAGATGATGTTTGGGACGAAATGGTGAACCTGCCCAACAGCGGCAGTGCGTCCTATTCCGGCGCGGGAGGACTGAGCTATGTCGATCCGGCGGGAAAGCTGCACAATCTCAGCGCCGATACGCACCTGGCCGCCACCTTCACCGCAACGGGCGGCACGCTCACCGGCGCGGCAAACAATTTCTACGGCCGGGAAGTCATGCAAGATGAACTTGATCACGCATCGAACGGCACCCTGCCCGCCGCTGAGGCCGCCGAATTCTATGGCGGGTATCGTCCCGTTCAGGGGCAAATCACCATGAATGCCGATTTTTCCGGCATTGATGTGAATGCCCAAGATTTCAACACCGCGCTGGATGGCGAACTGACCTATGACGGGCATATGCTGAAGGTCGGCGGCGTTGCCTCTGGTAGCAACTTTATTGGCGGCGAGCACCAATATATCATCATCGACGGCAGCAACGTCCGAGGCATGACCGTCAGCGAAGACGGCGCAGCGGTTACCGGCTCATTTAGCAGTTACCTGCAAAAGGACTGACCCGGTCCGACGCGCCCGACCTAGCAGATGGTGGCCCCGGTCGCCGCCTGCCCTAAACAGCCCCCACACGCAAGTGCCAGCACGGACCTGTCTTTCAACGGGACTTCATAACCGCATTTTTTTCTTCCCCCTCCACCGCATTATCGCCTACACTGACCCCGGCTCTGAAAGGTATCCGCCGCGGGTCTTGGGACAAAGCCGGATCGCGGCATACGGAGGGAAAAATGCGTAACGTCGAACAGAAACTCCTCTCCCGAAGCGCGCTGGCACTGGGGCTGGCCGCGCTGGCGCTGACCGGCTGTAGCGGGGGATCCGGCGGGTCAAAATACGCCAACGCCGCCGAGCGGCAGTTTGAGCGCTATCACCTCTATGGCCGGCATCTCGACGATGTCTGGATCGAAGAGACCGAACTGCCCAAGACCGGCAGCGCGGAATATGCCGGCACCGGCGGCATCCGATACGCGCCCTCCTCCCAGAAAATGTTTGCCGGCTCCGCCGACCTGCACATACTCGCCCGTTTCGACGACAATGGCGGCACCCTGACGGGGGAAATGACCAACTTTCAGGGCGCGCCAACCACGGAACAGGAACTGCGCGATGCGTTGCGCGGGCAGCTCACCGACGAGGAGCTGGAAGACTTTTACGCCCGCTTCACGCCGATTGATGGCTCGATCACCCTGCTTTCCAACTTCACCCCGGACGAAGGCGCGTCGTTTTTCCCCACCAGCATCAACGGGCGGCTGGATCACGACGGCAAGGTGGTGCAGTTCGGCGGTCAGGCCGAATATACCGCCTTTTCCGGGCAGGATGGCAAGTTTATCGCCCTCAATGGCCGCACCGATTCCGGGATGACGATCACGGTCGACGGCGTGACCCGCCCGGGCAAACTGCGCGGATATGTGCAGCGGCAATAAGCCCCTGTTATCCCTCCGGCGGCGTGACGGGACGTAAGTCGCGCTGCCGCCGGGATTTTCGGCATCCCGGCTTTACCCGCCCCCCCACGCTGCGCATACTGCGCCGCAATAAAGGGAGGAACACCATGCCGATTACCGAAAACGATCTGATCGCAGCCCGTCAGGCCTGGGGCGAAGGCCTCATCACCATCGCCAAAGCCTTTGACGACGGCGGCATCGACGCAGCCCGCCCGGCGGCGGAGCAGGTGCTGGATGCGGCTTATGGTTACGGGCACGGCCCGGTTCTGTTCAAGCCGACCCTCGCCAGCGGCGACCAGACCTTCCGCCCGACCCGCGACGGCGCGCTCTCCTATTTCATCGCCCATGATCCGACCTATCCGCGCGATGGCGGCTTTGCCCTTCTGAGCTGGCGCAAGGCGGAATTTGTCACCGCCGCGAGCTTTATCGAAGGCGACGTGGCGATGTGGATGGGCCGGGGCATCCTGACCGACAAAAACGGCAAAGTCACGCAGGCAGACAAGAGTTTCGGCTATAAACGGGACGCGAACGGTGTGCTGCGCATCGTCCTGCACCACTCCTCCCTGCCCTATCAGCCGTAACGGAGAACGGGCCCGTGAGCCGCCGCTGGAAAAATTCCCTGCTCCTTGCCGTCGCCATCGCCTTCGCGGAAATCGCCGTGTTCAAGGGCTACCTCGCTCTGACCGGCCGCCCGTCCGACCTGCCGATCATCACCAGCGTCCTGTTCGTGATCATGACCATCGGCATCTGCGCCCCACTGGCCTATTTTACCCTGTTTCGCAAATCGGACGATTGACTGCCCGGCCCGCTTGGCGGCGGGCAGGTGCGCGGGAATGCGGGGAGCGGACAGGACGCATCGCTTGTTTTTCTCCGCCCGGCCCCCATATCCATGTAATGGACGTTAACATTGAGGCCCGCCTGCAGCATCTTGAAAAGCTCGCGTGGCGGCTGGAAAGGCTGATCCCCATTCCGGGCACGGACCTGCGGTTCGGGCTGGATGCGGTGATGGGGCTGGTGCCGGTGGTGGGGGATTTTGCCTCGCTGATCCCCGGCGCCTATATCATGAAACATGCCTATGATCTGGGCGCGTCGCGGCGTTTGCTGTATCGGATGGCGCTCAATCTGGCGGTGGATGTGCTGGTCGGTCTTGTGCCGGGGCTGGGCGATGTGTTCGACATCGCGTGGAATGCCAACACCCGCAACGTCGCCCTGCTGCGCGCCCATCTGCAAACGCAAACCGCCCACGCCGACTGGGCGCGGGCGGCGATTTCGGTCGATCCGGTCTCAGAAACCGCTTAACCCACCAGTTCCAGACCGGAGAAGAAATAGGCGATTTCTTCAGCAGCGGTTTCCGGGGCGTCGGAGCCGTGGACCGAGTTTTCCCCGACCGACTGCGCGAATTCCTTGCGGATGGTGCCTTCGGCGGCTTCCGCCGGGTTGGTCGCGCCCATCACTTCGCGGTAAGCGGCGATGGCGTTTTCACCTTCCAGCACCTGCGCCACGATCGGCTCGGAGATCATGAATTCGACCAACTCGCCGAAGAACGGGCGCTCTTTATGCACGCCGTAGAAGGTCTCCGCCTGTTTCTGCGTCAGCTGGATGCGCTTTTGTGCCACGATGCGCAGGCCAGCGGCTTCGATCTTGGCGTTGATGGCGCCGGTCAGGTTGCGCTTGGTGGCGTCGGGTTTGATGATGGAAAAGGTGCGTTGAATGGCCATGATGTCCTCACTGGTCTTACGTTGGTCTCGGATTTGCCCGGCGAGCGGCCGCCCGCCAAATTCTGCCCGCGCCGTAACATGGGCGCGCGGGCAAAGAAAGCCCAAATCGCCCCGCAGCGCCCCCGCATCCCCTTGCCAAATGCCGCGCCGTCAGGCATCCCCGCCCCATGCTCGTCATAGATAATATCAGCTTCGCCATCGAAGGCCGCCCGCTGCTGGAAGGCGCATCCGCCACCATCCCGGAGGGGCACAAGGTTGGCCTCGTCGGGCGCAACGGCACCGGCAAGACCACCCTGTTTCGCCTTATTCGCGGCGAGTGGACGCTGGAAGGGGGCGATATTCGTCTGCCCAAAGGCGCACGGATCGGCGGCGTGGCGCAGGAAGTGCCCGGCTCGGATGTGAGCCTGATCGACACGGTACTGGCGGCGGATACGGAGCGCGCGGCGCTGCTGGAAGAGGCCGAAACCGCCACCGACCCCGCCCGCATCGCCGAGATCCAGACCCGCCTGAGCGACATCGACGCCTGGTCCGCCGAGGCCCGCGCCGCCTCAATCCTCAAGGGGCTGGGCTTTGATCACGACGCACAAGCGCGCCCCTGCGCCGATTTCTCCGGCGGCTGGCGCATGCGCGTGGCCCTCGCGGCGGTGCTGTTTTCCGCCCCCGACCTGCTGCTGCTCGACGAACCGACCAACTATCTCGACCTCGAAGGGGCGCTGTGGCTGGAAAATTACCTCGCCAAATACCCCCATACGGTGATCATCGTCAGCCATGATCGCGGCCTGCTCAACCGCGCCGTGACCGGGATTTTGCACCTCGAAGACCGCAAACTGACCTATTATTCCGGCCCCTACGACACTTTCGCCGAAACCCGCGCCGCGCGGATGGCGGTGGCGCAGGCGGAGAACCGCAAGGCGGAGGCCCGGCGCGAACATCTGCAAAGCTTCGTCGACCGTTTCCGTTACAAGGCGACCAAGGCAAAACAGGCGCAATCGCGGCTGAAAATGATCGAGCGGCTGAAATTCACCACCTTGCCACAGGAAGCCGCCCTGCGCCGTTTCAGCTTCCCGGAGCCGGAGGAATTATCGCCGCCCATCGTGAATATGGAAGGCGCCTCCGTAGGTTACGGCGGGGCGCCGGTTCTGACCCGGCTCAACCTGCGCATTGATCAGGACGACCGCATTGCGCTTTTAGGCAAGAACGGCGAGGGCAAATCGACGCTCTCCAAGCTGATTGCCGGGGAACTCAAAAGCGAAACCGGCCGTTTCACCATGTCTTCCAAGCTACGCATCGGCTATTTCGCCCAGCATCAGATGGATGTGCTGCACGCGGACGAAACCCCGCTCGACCACCTGCGCCGCCTGCGCCCAACGGAAACCCCGGCCCAGCACCGCGCCCGCCTGTCGGGTTTCGGCCTGAACGCGGATCAGGCGGTGACGCTGGTGGGGGCGCTGTCGGGCGGGCAAAAGGCGCGGCTGACCCTGCTGATCGCCACCATCGACGCGCCGCATCTCCTGATCCTCGACGAGCCGACCAACCACCTCGACATCGAAAGCCGCGAGGCGCTGGTTGAAGCGCTGACCGCCTATTCCGGCGCCGTGGTGCTGGTGTCGCACGACATGCACCTGTTAAGCCTCGTGGCGGACCGGCTTTGGCTGGTCGAAGGGGGGCGGGTCGCGCCGTTTGAAGGCGATCTGGAAGCCTACCGGGCGAAGTTGCTAGCGGGGGATGAAAAGCCCAAGCCCCTGAAAGAAAAGACAAAAACCCGCGAACAGAAACGCGCCGACCGCGATACCCTGCTGGCCCTGCGCGCCGAAGTCCGCAAATGCGAAGCGCGGGTGGAAAAGATCGAGGAGATGCGCGAAAAACTCGCCGCCAAACTGGCCGACCCGGCGCTCTACGAGGACGACCGGATCGGGGATCTGGAGGTCTGGCAGAAGAAATATGCCGAGGTGATGGAGGGGCTGGACAAGGCGGAGGCGCTGTGGATGGCGGCGAGCGAGCGACTTGAGGCGGCAGAGGGGTAAGGCCCGGACCGCGCCGCGCTTTGCGTAAAATGTTGAAAAAGTGCAACTTAATAACGTTTCTTTAGCGCAATATGCGGTTAAAATGTTCGATTTGTGCAATTATTGTTCCCAGTATCCCTAGAAAACAAAAATCCCGGACAGGGCTTCCCGCCACAGCCCATTGCCCCCATATTATGCCCATGGACACCTTTGACATTGCCAATCTGGTTTACCTCATATTGCTGCTCGCCGCCGTGGGCGGGTATTTCTTTGTCGAGGGGCGCCAGAGCCTTGGGCAGGTGGCGAAACAGGCGTCGATCTGGCTGATTATCATCCTCGGGCTGGTGGCAGTTTACGGGCTTTGGGGCGACATTTCACGCCAGCTGATGCCCCGGCAAAGCATGGTGTCCGAAGACACGCTGGAAGTGCCGGTCGGGCCGGACGGGCATTACCACCTCGTCGCGCGGGTCAATGGCGAGCCGGTGGAATTTCTGGTCGATACCGGCGCCTCGAACATCGTTTTGACGCGCGAAGATGCGGTGCGCGTGGGGCTGAACCCGTCCGAACTGGCCTTCATCGGGCTTGCGCAAACCGCCAACGGGGAGGTGCAGACCGCGCGTGTGCGGCTCGACAGTTTCACCCTCGGCGGTTTTGAAGACAGCCGCGTCGTGGCCTATGTGAATGGCGGCGAGATGGATGGCTCGCTGCTGGGCATGACCTATTTGCAGCGCTTTTCTTCGGTGTCCTTCGAGCGCGGCGTGCTGGTGTTGCGGCGTTAGAGCAGAAACCGCTTCAACGCTCCGCCTTCATCTCCCAGCGCCCGCTTTCCTGCGACCAGTATTGCGCCGCGATCCCCGCCCCGGTCAGCGCGCGCCATTGGTCGCGGGCGCGTTCCACCGCTGCCGGGTCGTTGCCGTCAAACAGCACCATCACCCGCGTCGCCGCCGCCGCTTCCGCCGCCGTGATCTCCGCCCCGTCGACCGAGACCAGACATTCGGCGCCGTTTTGCGCCTCCTGCCCGATCAGCACCGGCTCGTCGGCCGCGTCCGGCGCGCCGCAAAGCGCGTGTGGCAAAAACCCCTCCGGCGGCACGCGCCAGAGGAGATCGTCGAGCCAGCCCGCCCGCTCCGCAAGTCCCGGTCGCACCAGCACCTTCCACCCCGCCCCGCGCGCCTTGCCGAGCAGAACCGGCAGGGTAGTTTCCAGCGGGGCGCGGGTCATATGGTAAAAATACGCGGCCATTACTCCGTTTCGTAATTGTCGGCCACCAGCCGGTTGAGCGCGCGCACGCCCCAGCCGGTCGCGCCTGCGGGGGCGTAGTCGCTGGCCTTGGCGCCAAAAGCGGTGCCGGCGATGTCGAGGTGGATCCAGGGGGTGCCGTCCTTGACGAAGCGTTGCAGGAACTGCGCCGCCGTGATCGACCCGGCCGTGCGGGCGCCAACGTTTTTCATATCCGCCACCCGGCTTTTCAGCTCCTTGTCATAGACGGGCGACAACGGCATCCGCCACGCCCCCTCGCGCTCCGCCTCCGCTGCCTTCAGGAAATCGCGGCAAAAAGCGTCATCATTGGAGAACACGCCGGTGTTTTCGTGGCCCAAAGCGATGAGGATCGCGCCGGTCAGGGTTGCCATGTCGATCATCGCGGCGGGTTTGAAACGCTCCTGCGCATACCACATCACGTCGCACAGCACGAGGCGCCCCTCGGCATCGGTATTGATCACCTCAATCGTGTCGCCCTTCATCGAGGTCACAACATCGCCGGGGCGCTGCGCGTTGCCATCGGGCATGTTCTCGACGATGCCCACAAGCGCCACGACATTGGCCCTGGCCCCCCGCAGCGCCAGCGTTTTCATCACGCCCGCAACGGTGCCCGCGCCGCCCATATCCATTACCATATCTTCCATGCCCGCCGCCGGTTTCAGGCTGATGCCGCCGGTATCGAACACCACGCCCTTGCCGACCAGCGCCAGCGGAGCCGCATCTTTTTCGCCGCCAAGGTGTTGAATAACCACAACTTTCGACGGCGCACGCGAGCCTTGCCCAACGCCGAGCAGCGCCTTCATGCCGAGTTTCTCCAACTCCGCTTCCTCCAGCACCTCAACCTTGAGCCCCAGTTTGGACAGCGCCTTGAGGCGGTCGGCGAACTCGGTGGTGTTCAGCACGTTGGACGGCTCGTTAACCAGATCGCGGGTGAAGAACACCCCCTCCGCAATGGCCGAAATCGCCGCCGCTTTCGCCTTCACCACGTCCGGCCTGGCCACCATCACCGTGAGCGCGCCGATCTTGACCTCGCCCGCCTCGCCGGTGCGGTGATCGACGAAGGAATAGGCCCGCAGCATGGCGCCGAGGGCGACCTCTTCGACATGGCGCAGATTGCCCGCCATCACCAGCACCTCTTTGCCGAGCGCCTTTTCGCCAATGCGCGCACCGATCTTGCGGGCCGCTTCCGCGTCGTGGCGGCGGTCATATTTGATCACCTGCACCGCCTCCGCCGCCATGCCGGTCGGGTAGCCCAGCTCCAGCGCCTCGCCCGCCTTGGCCTTCTCAAACGCCTCGCCCTCGATCAGCCGGGCCAGCGCGCCGCGGGTCAGCTTGTTCACCCGCTTGGCGGATTTATCCATCCCCCCGCCCATTTCGGCAAAAACCACCACCCGGCCCGTCGCCTTGGCCAGAACCTCAATATCCAGCGCCTCGAATTGTGCCTTCACCACGTCGGTCATGCGTCTTCTCTCCAGATCTGTTCATAATTTTCGGCCCCGTTTCGGGCCGTATTCATCCCCTCAGACCTACCCCCCGCCGCCCACCATTACCAGTCCCCCATTATGGCTCTTGGGGCGCGTAAAAAGGACGCGGGCAAAATATGGCTCGCAGAAGGCGCAAAACCGGCCTATTGTAGCGCCAAACCGGGGGCTGGCCGGGGTCTGGGGCGCGGGATGGATCGCGTCTGAGCCGCGAAGCCCGGAGCAATGAGGATATGAGCATGGGCATGTTCGCGGAAATTCTGAACCATTCCAAGAAGTTAGGGGCAGTCGCCTTGCTGGCCGGGCTGGGGCTGGCCGCGCCTGTCAGCGCGCAGAACCTGTTCGATCCGGTGATCCGCATCGACAATGAGGTGATCACGCGCTTCGACATGAAGGAAAGAATCGCCTTCCTGACCGCGCTCGGCGCGCCCGGAGATGTGCGCAGCCTCGCCTCGGAGCAGTTGCAAAACGAATTGATCCAGCTGCGTCTGGCGCGTCAGGCCGGGGTGACGGCGACCGAGGAACAGATTGTTGCCGGGATGGAAGAATTTGCCGCGCGCGGCACGCTCAGTCTGGAGCAGTTGCAGGAATACCTCGCCCAGAGGGGCATCAGCCCGCAAACCTTCCGCGACTTCATCTCCGCCGGGGTGATCTGGCGCGAATATGTGCGCGCTGAATTGATCCCCACGGTGTCGATTTCGCAGGCCGATATTGATGCCGCGATGGCGGAGGCGGAGCCGGAACCGGGGGTGAAAGTGTTGCTCTCCGAGATCGTGCTGCCCGCGCCGGACCCCGCGTCGCGCAAAGCCTCAAAAGCACGGGCCGAACGGCTGCGCAGCCTCGATGCAGCCGGGTTTGCCGATGCCGCCCGGCGCATGTCCATCAGCCTGTCGCGCAATACCGGCGGCGAGATGAACTGGGTCGATATCCGGGCCCTGCCCCCGGCCACCGCTGCCGCCGTGCGCGGGCTGGCGGTTGGCAAGGTGTCGCGCATCGTGGAAACCCCGGAAGATGTGCGCCTGTATTTGCTGCGTGACCGCGACACCGTGCGCGGCGGCACGCCGAAAGTGATGGTGGAATATGCCGCGCTTCTGCTGCCGGGTGGGCGCAGCGACGCCAATCTGCGCTGGGCCAAAAAGCTGGCGGAACAATCCACCTCCTGCGACGATTTCTACCCCGTGGCCCGCACCCTGGGCGACAATGCCCTGATCCGGGAGGAGCGGCCGGAAAACGCCGTGCCCGCGCCTTACGGGGCCGAATTGCGCAACCTCGATCCGGGCGAAGTCTCGACCAATCTCGTATCGCAATCCGGGGCGCAGGTCGTGTTGATGCTGTGCAAGCGCGGCAACGAACTGCCCCGCTCGCTGACCCGCGAAATGGTTGAAACCCAACTGAAAAATCAGCGGATTGGCACGGCGGCGCAATTCCTGCTGGAAGACTTCAAGGCCAACGCGCGCATCGAATATGTCAACTGACACCGGCGCAACGGCCGCCCCGATCGCGCTGACCTCCGGCGAACCGGCGGGCATCGGCCCGGAAATCACGCTGGGCGCGTGGCAGGCGCTGAAGGATGAGTTGACCTTCTTCCTGATCGGCGACCCGACGCACCTGCCCGAAGGCGCGCCGGTGGTGCCGATTTCCGCGCCGGGCGAGGCCCATGCGGCAATGGCGCGCGGGGTGCCGGTGCTGGCCCGCCGCTTCGGCGCGCCGCGCGCGCCGGGCCGCCCCAACAAGCGTCACGCCCCCCATATCGCGCGCTCGATCCGCGAGGCGGTGGCGCTGGTGCAGGCGGGCACGGCGCGCGCCATCTGCACCAATCCGATCCACAAAAAGGCGCTGCAAGAGGGCACCGATTTCCGCTATCCGGGGCATACGGAGTTTCTCGCCGACCTCGCGGGCGGGCGCGACGTGGTGATGATGCTGGCCTGCGAGGCGCTGCGCGTGGTGCCCGCAACGATCCACATCCCGCTCTCCGAAGTCCCAACCGCGCTGACGCCAGACCTCCTGGAACGCACCATCCGCATCACCCATAACGCCTTGAAAGAACAGGGCATTTCCACGCCGCGCCTTGCCGTGGCCGGGCTGAACCCCCATGCGGGCGAAGGCGGGGCGATGGGGCGCGAGGAGCTGGACTGGATGAACGATCTGGTGGCGCGGCTGGCGTCGGAGGGGTTGGCACTGACCGGCCCGCACCCGGCCGACACCCTGTTTCACCCCGCCGCCCGCGCGCGCTACGACGTCGCTATCTGCACCTACCACGATCAGGCGCTGATCCCGATCAAAACGCTGGATTTCGCGGGCGGGGTGAACGTCACCCTCGGGCTGGGCTTCACCCGCACCTCGCCGGATCACGGCACCGCCTTTGACATCGCGGGCACCGGCGCCGCCGACCCGTCCTCGCTGATCGCGGCGCTCCGCATGGCGCGCGATATGAGCGAGGGGCCGGCATGACGGCGCTGGACGGATTGCCACCACTACGCGAGGTGATCGCGGCGCATGATCTGCGCGCCAAGAAATCCCTGGGGCAAAATTTCCTTTTGGATCTGAACCTTACGGCGAAGATTGCCCGCCGGGCGGGGGATTTGTCGGCCTGCGATGTGCTGGAGGTCGGCCCCGGTCCCGGCGGCCTGACGCGCGGGCTACTGGCGGAGGGCGCGCGCCGGGTGCTGGCGGTGGAAAAGGACAGCCGGGCCATGGCGGCGCTGGCGGAAATCGCGGCGCATTACCCCGGACGGCTGGAGGTTCTGAACGCCGACGCGCTGGAGATCGACCCGCGCGAGCATCTCGACGTCCCGATCCGCATCGTCGCCAATTTGCCCTATAATATCGGCACCGAATTGCTGGTGCGCTGGCTCACCCCGCCGCAATGGCCGCCCTTCTGGCAAAGCCTGACGCTGATGTTTCAGCGCGAAGTGGCGGCGCGGATCGTGGCGCAGCCCGGCTCGAAAGCCTATGGGCGGCTGGCGGTGCTGGCGGCGTGGCGCACCGATGCGCGGGTGGTGATGGAATTGCCGCCGGAAGCCTTCACCCCGCCGCCGAAAGTGCATTCCGCCGTCGTGCATCTGACCGCGCTGGACGCGCCGCGTTATGAAGCGGATGCGGCGCTGCTGGAAGAGGTGGTGGCGAAGGCGTTCAACCAGCGGCGCAAAATGCTGCGCGCCGCGCTCAAGGGTTTGCATCCGGGGGTCGAAGACCTGCTGAACGCCGCCGGAATCGCGCCGACCGAGCGGGCGGAGCGGGTCGATCTCGAAGGTTTCTGCGCCCTGGCCCGCGAATTGGGCCGCGCACGGGCGGCGGGATAAACCGCGCCGCCCGAAAAGGCCGCCCCGCAGGAAAAGGGGGCGACCAGAGGGATTACATCCCGCCGGATTTGGCTTGCGAGATCATCTCGGCCACGCGCGCTTTCATGCCCGGCGGCAGGTTGTCGTCGTCCAGCGCCAGGAAGCCCTGCACAATCAGATCGCGCGCGGCGTCTTCGTCCATGCCGGACGCCATCAGGTATTCCAACCGCTGGCTGTCGATCATGCCGACGGAGGCTTCGTGGCTCAGCATCGCCCCTTCGCGGGGGGCTTGCAGCGCCGGGATCGCGAGGATTTCGCCCTCATCGGAGAGCTTCAGCCCGTCACAGCCCAGGAACCCGGTGGACCCCGCCGCGTCGCCGATCAGCAGCGCGTTGTTGGCAATGCGACCGCCCGCCGACACCATACGCGCGATGTCTTCCGACTTGGCCCCGGCGCCTGCCAGAATGGTTTCGGTATTCATCACCCGCTCCGTGCCTTTGGGCGCAAAAACGATGGACTGATCGACCGAATTGGCGTCTTCTTCCAGCACCGAGTGGCTGTAGCTTTCCTGATACTTGATCGGGTTGAGCATGATTGAGGTCGAGCGCGACTGCGCGCCTTTTTCGTGCCGCGAGTAATCGTAGGAATAGGCTTCCATCGCCTCGCCCCAATGCTCGATCGACACGGATGTGACCTTCGATCCCGCGCGGTGGTAGCTCTCCGACACCGAAATATGGCGCCCCTTATGCACCGCGCCGGGCACCGCCGCGCCGGAGATCATCTCGACCTCCGCGCCCTCGTCGATCAGCGTCACGTCATGGGTGAACTGGCGCGCCTGCGGGGTTTCCAGCAGGGTAAAGGTCTGCACCGGCAGTTTCACCTTCGCCCCCTTCTTCACCCAGATGAAATGGCCCAGCGGATCGTGCATATGCTCCGCCACCATCGCCACATGCTCGTTCGCCTCCGGGTCCACCAGCCCGAACATCAGGTCCTGCACGAAATCATAGGTCTTGAGCGCCTGCGCCAGCGGCATGATTATCACGTTCGGGTCGTTGGACACGGACACGATCTGCGCATGATCGGCCAGAACCGCCGTGGCAGCCCGATCCTTCATCGCCTCAAAGCCCACATCGGTCAGAATGTCGATTTCCGTGTTGCTCAACTGGCCGTTAACCGCGTTTTTGTTGGTATCTTGCATGTCTTTCTCCTCGGAATCAGGCCGCGTTCGGCTGGGTGTAGCCGTGCTGGCGAATGTGGTCGAACAGGGCCTGCGGGTCGCCGGAAGCGATGAGCTTGCCGTCTTTCATGATGTGGCCCCGGTCGGCGTCGCAATGGTTCAGGATCAGCCCGGTATGGGTAATGACCAGCCCGGAACGCGCCCGCCCGGTTTTGTCCGGCGTCGAAACGATGCGGCGAATGGCGTTGCCGATGGCACAAACGTGTTCCAGATCAACGCCGCTTTCCGGCTCGTCAAACAGCAACAGATGCGGGTCTTGCAGAAACAGTTTCAGGATTTCCCAACGCTTGATCTCCCCGCCGGAGAAGCCGACATTCATGTCGCGCCGGGTAAACTCCGCGAGGTCGAGCGCCGCCGCCTCCCGTTCCAGAATATCCGTCGCCCCCATCGCCGCCGCAAAGGCGCGCACCGACACGCCCGCAAGGCTCGGCGGGCGCTGAAACGCCATGCCCATGCCCAAAGCGGCGCGCTCACGAATGCCCATGTCCAAGACCGACTTGCCATCGAGCAGAATATCCCCTGCCGTCACCTCGTAAGGCGGCAGGCCCATGACGGCTGCGAGCAGGCTCGACTTGCCCGACCCGTTCGGCCCCAGCAAAACGTGCAACTCGCCGTCGCCGATGGTCAGGTTGATATCAGAAAGAATTTCCTTGCCTTCGATCGAGACCGAAAGATTGCGAATGTCCAGCATTGGACCCCCCGTTTGTTAATCATCCCGGAAGGCACCCTTGGGTTGGATCGCTCCGCCTGTTGGGGCATCCCGCGAAGCACATATAACCCCTCCGGGCATCGATTCTAAGAGGCAAATCAGCGCAGTATTCAGAAAAAACTGAACGCTTGCGCGGGTGAAAGGTTTTCTGCAACATTGCGGTAGGGTTTTGTAACAATTCAACAATCAAACCCGAATGAAAACCGGGAAAAAACCGGACCAACAGGAGGAAAACATGACCGAAACAGCCCAAAACCAGAGCGCCTATCACTCGCCCTTCAAGGCGCGATACGACAATTATATCGGCGGCAAATTTGTCCCGCCGGTATCGGGAAAGTATTTCGACAACATTACCCCGATCACCGGCGCCAAGGTCTGCGAAGTGGCGCTGTCCGGCGCCGCCGACGTGGAACTGGCGCTGGACGCAGCCCATGCGGCGAAGGACGGCTGGGGCACGACCCCGGCGGCGGAGCGCTCCAACACCCTTCTGGCCATTGCCGACCGGATCGAGCAAAACCTCGACCTGCTGGCACAGGCGGAAACCTGGGATAACGGCAAGCCGATCCGCGAAACCACCGCCGCCGACATCCCCCTTTCCGTCGATCATTTCCGCTATTTCGCCGGGGTGCTGCGCAGTCAGGAAGGCACCATGTCGGAGATCGACGCCGATACGGTCGCCTATCACTATTACGAACCGCTCGGCGTGGTCGGGCAGATCATCCCATGGAACTTCTCCATCCTGATGGCCGCGTGGAAACTGGCCCCGGCGCTGGCGGCGGGCAATTGCATCGTGCTGAAACCGGCGGAACAGACCCCGGCGGCGATCATGGTGCTGTGCGAGCTGATCGGCGATCTGTTGCCCGACGGGGTGCTGAACGTGGTCAACGGGATGGGCCCGGATGTGGGCGGCCCCCTCGCCCGCTCGCCGCGCATCGCCAAAATCGCCTTCACCGGATCGACCGAAACCGGCCGCATCATCATGCAGGCGGCGACGGAAAACCTGATCCCGGTGACGCTGGAACTGGGCGGCAAATCCCCCAACATCTTCTTCTCCGACGTGATGGCGGAAGACGACGCCTTCCTCGACAAAGCGGTCGAAGGCTTCGTCCTCTTCGCCTTCAATCAGGGCGAGGTCTGCACCTGTCCGTCGCGGGCGCTGGTGCAGGAGGACATCTACGACGCCTTTATCGAGCGCTGCATCCAGCGGGTTGAAGCCATCGTGCAGGGCGACCCGCGCGACATGGCGACCATGGTCGGCGCGCAGGCCAGTCAGGAGCAACAGGACAAGATCCTGTCCTACCTGACCATCGGGCGCGAAGAGGGGGCGGAAGTGCTGACCGGCGGCGAGGCGGCCCGCTTCAACGGCGATCTGGCGGAGGGGTTCTACATCCAGCCCACCATCCTCAAGGGCCACAACAAGATGCGCGTGTTTCAGGAGGAAATCTTCGGCCCGGTCGTGTCCGTGACCACCTTCAAGGACGAGGCCGAGGCGCTGGAGATTGCCAATGACACGATGTATGGGCTGGGCGCCGGCGTCTGGACCCGCGACGCCACCCGGTGCTACCGCTTCGGGCGCGCCATTGAGGCCGGTCGGGTCTGGGTCAACAACTACCACGCCTACCCCGCCCACGCCGCTTTCGGCGGTTACAAGCAATCGGGCATTGGTCGCGAGAACCACAAGATGATGCTGTCGCATTACCAGCAGACCAAAAACATCCTGATGAGCTACAACCCCAACAAACTCGGGTTCTTCTGAAGCCTTGGGGAAAACACAGAAAGGGGCGCTCCGGCGCCTCTTTTCATTATTTACAGTGCCTTACGCGGCATTCTTAAAGTGATTTATTCGCTCTCAACTTCAATAATCTTCAAATCGTCGTTGAACACCTGCCCCGCCGCCACGCGCGGGGAAGCATAGAGCCCGAAATGCGCTTGCGACAGCCTGTTGGTGATATTCCCGATTTTGGCGTGAGAAACCAGCTTGCCATTTTGCCATACCTTCGCGTAGCCCTCCTCGCCGAAATCGAGGAATATCTTCAGCTCAACCCATTCCCTTTGCGGAAAAGGGGTGTTCGTCGTCTGGAAGATACGGGCCTGTTGCCCCTGATCGGTCGTATGTTGCAAATGCACAAATCCATCCGCACTGAGATTGACCAACACGGTTCTGGCCCAATTGTCCGTTTCATCATCGGTAAAGGTCGCAAAACTGAACCAGTCATCTTCGCCGCCGGGATTGGCCTTCAGGTCCATATCCAACCAGACCCACAAGGACACATAGCAAGGCGTCTGAAAGGAGCCTGCTGGCGTTTTTTGCAACTGAACGGTGGGGTAGCCGCGGTGATTATTGTTGCCCGCGGATACGGGATTTGCGCCGTCTATCCATGCCCTGTGCGCATGTTTGCCGCGATGCACATTTGCGTCGGTCAGTTCGTGAAACGTGGTTCCAAGATGGTTTTGTGGCGTCATGTAAAAGCCGTCAAACTCCGTCACGCTTTCAAAGGAGGTGGCAAATGTGCGTTTGGCTCCGTCGGGGGTTTGCACGTTGTGAGAAGCCATATTGCAGGAAAGCAACAGGAGGCCCAAGGCAGGTATGATCTTTGGTTTCATCGCGGGCTTCCTTTTCTTATCCTTATAAATCATAAGGTTATCACGCCACCTTAATCCACGCCATGCGTCCGCCGTCAGGTTTCACCGCTTAACGTCCGGCGCACCGCATCCGCCCAGAGCGCCCGTTTCGCCGCCCGTGTCTGCGCGTCCATCTCCGGCGCGAACCGTGCGTCGGCGCGCCAGCCTGCGGCGAAGCTGGCTTGGTCGGGGTAGATCCCCGCGCGCATACCGGCGAGCCATGCGGCGCCCAAAGCGGTGGTTTCCAGCACCGGCGGGCGTTCGACCGGGGTGCCGGTGATGTCGGCCAGAAACTGCATCGTGTAGCGCGAAGCGGACATGCCGCCGTCAACCCGCAGCGCCGCCCCTTGCGGCAGGTCCGGCCAGTCGGCGCGCATGGCTTCAAGCAGGTCCGCCGTTTGCTGCCCCACCGCCTGCAACGCCGCGCGGGCAAATTCGCGCGGCCCGGAATTGCGGGTCAGGCCATAGATCGCCCCGCGCGCCCCGGCGTCCCAATAGGGCGCGCCCAGCCCGGTGAAGGCGGGCACCAGCACCACCTCCTGCTCCGGGTCCGCCGCCCGCGCCATCGCCCCGCTCTGCGCCGCATCCGCCACGATCCCCAACCCGTCGCGCAGCCATTGCACCGCCGCGCCCGCGATGAAAATCGAGCCTTCCAACGCATAGGTCGGCACGCCGTCCAACTGATAAGCGATGGTTGTCAAAAGACGATTTTGCGAGGTAACGGGCGTTGCGCCGGTATTAAGCAGGGCGAAACAGCCGGTGCCGTAAGTCGATTTGACCATGCCGGGGGCGAAACAGGCCTGTCCGATGGTCGCGGCCTGCTGGTCGCCCGCCACGCCCAAAATCGGGATGGCGCGGCCAAACAGCGCCGGGTCGGTCACGCCGAAATCGGCGGCGCAATCGCGCACCTCGGGCAGCAAGCTGGGCGGAATGGCGAGCCGGTCGCATATCTCCGCGTCCCAGTCGCCGCGCGTGATGTCATACAGCATGGTGCGCGCGGCGTTGGTGGCGTCGGTCGCATGAACCCGCCCGCCGGTCAGCCGCCAGATCAGGAAGCTGTCAATGGTGCCAAAGGCCAGTTTCCCCGCCGCCGCCCGTTCCCGCGCGCCGGGCACGTTGTCGAGCAGCCATTGCACCTTGGTGGCGGAAAAATACGGGTCGAGCAGCAAGCCGGTGCGCGCGCGCAGCTGTGCCTCCAGCCCCTCCGCCCGCAGCGCCTCGCAAACCGGAGCGGTGCGGCGGTCCTGCCAGACAATCGCGTTGGCGATGGGCGCGCCGGTCTCGCGGTCCCAGATCACGGTGGTTTCGCGCTGGTTGGTGATGCCGATCGCCGCCACATCGCCCGCCTTTTCCAGCGCCTGTTCGACGACCGACGCGACCGAGGCCCAAATCTCCTCCGCATCATGTTCGACCCAGCCGGAGCGGGGAAAATGCTGGGCAAATTCCTGTTGCGCGGTGAAAACCGGGCGCAACTGCGCGTCAAACAGGATGGCGCGCGAGGAGGTCGTGCCCTGATCAATGGCCAGAATATGGGTCATGCGGTGGCTCCCTGAAACCAGTTTTCCACAGCTTGCACCTGCTCGGGCGTCCGGCGCAATCCCAACTTGCTGCGCCGCCACAACACATCCTCGGCGCTCTCGGCAAATTCGGTGTCGCGCAGGTAACGCAATTCCGCCTCATACAACCCGCCGCCGAAATCGCGCCCCAGATCAGCCGCCTGCTTCGCCCCGCCCAAAACATCGTGCGCGCGGGTGCCGTATTGGCGCACCAACCGCGCGGCGAGATCGGGGGTGAGGAAGGGATAGTCGCGCCGCAAGGCCGCCTGCACATCCCCGGCCCCGTCCCACGGAAAATCCCCGCCGGGCAGCGGCACCCGCGCGGTCCAGGGCGCGCCCAGCCCGAGCTTTTCCAGCGCCGCTTCCGCCAGCCGCCGGTAAGTCGTAATCTTGCCGCCAAAGACCGACAGCAGCGGCGCCCCGCCCGCGGCGTCAAGGCGCAAAACGTATTCGCGCGTCGCCGCCGTGGCGCTCGAAGCACCGTCATCATAAAGCGGACGCACCCCGGCAAAGCGCCAGAGAATATCCGCCTCCGTCACCGGCTGTTTGAGATAATGCGACACCTGTTCGCAGAGATAACGCGCCTCCGCGTCGGAACAGACCGCCGCCCCCGGACCGCCCTGCACATCCGCTTCCGTGGTGCCGATCAGGGTGGTGTTTTCGGCAAAGGGCGTGACGAAAATCACCCGCCCATCCGCGTTTTGCAGGATATAGGGCTGCTCATGCGCCGTCAGCCGGGACACCACGATATGCGAGCCACGCACGAGGCGGATGCGCTCCGGGCTGTCTAACCCCAACGGCCCGTCCAGCACCTGTTTGACCCACGGCCCCGCCGCATTGACCAGCCGTTTCGCCGCGCGGGTAAAACGGCGCCCGTTGCGCTGATCCTCAAGGGTGAGTTCCCAGTGATCCGCGTGGCGGGTGGCGGCGATGAGCTTGGTGCGGGTGAGGATTTCGGCCCCGCGCTCGCGCGCATCCAGCGCATTGAGCAGCACCAGTCGCGCATCATCAACCCAGCAATCGGAATACTCAAACCCGCAGGTGAAATCGTCGCGCAGAATGTCGCCCGCCGGGTGCGTCGTCAGGTCGAGCGTGCGGGTGGCGGGCAGGATTTTGCGCCCACCGAGATGGTCGTAAAGAAACAGCCCCAGCCGGACCATCCAGCGCAGACGCAGCCCCTTATGGTGCGGCAAGACGAAGCGCATGGGCCAGGAAATATGCGGCATGGCCTCCAGCAGCACCTCGCGTTCCGACAGCGCCTCGCGCACCAGCCGGAACTCGTAATATTCGAGATAACGCAACCCGCCGTGAAACATTTTCGAGGAGGCGGACGAGGTGGCGCTGCCAAGATCGCCCATCTCCGCCAACCCGACGCTGAGCCCCCGCCCCGCCGCGTCCCGCGCAATCCCCGTACCGTTCACGCCGCCACCAATGATAAACAGATCCAACATACGCGCCTCTTTTGTCATCCGCGTAGCCATAGGCGCGGCGCGACAGGAAATCCAGTGCGGACAGCAAAAAGCCGCGCGAGGGGGCCCGCGCGGCATAAGAATTGGTAACAACAGAAAGCATCCGCCGGCGGGATCGGTGGCCTTCCGCGCCTTCCTTCATCCGCCGTGAAACAGCGATTGCACAAGCATCCCCCTTTGACTTCATTTATTGACATTGCCTAGGGTGAAACCAAAGCATTCCCATGCAACACAATAATGGTTCGGAAAAATATGCGCATTTATCTGATTTTGGTGGCTATCCTCGGCGTGGCTGTAGCAATTTTGTTAATACCCAGCCTGCTTGTGGTCGCAGCCATTTTGACGTTTGGTGCGAGCATGATTTTAACCGATATCTTGCTAAACCTGTTTGCGGTGCTTGTCCTTCTGATACCTGCCGTTTGGATCATGCAAAGATCCTTTCTCAAAGGGCTTCTGGCGGCGGCTGTTCTATTATGCGGGGCGATTTTGTTACCCGGCGTGTATCGAACCTATAGTGAAAAGTACCAACCCTTATTACAGCCCCCATTTCTTGCAGACCTGACGCAACCGCCGAAATCGGTGCAACTGTGGGTAAAATCTTTGAGCAGAACACGCGATGCCCAGCCCTGTTCGGAGATGTGTATGAAATTGTTTCAAAATCCGAATCTTGAATGGATCCGGTTGATGACAGACGGAGATCGGTCCCGTTTGTATGTGCGCGATTCTGAAGGAGAGATGATTGTGCAAAAGGATCATGACCTCGTCGCAGACCTGATCATCAAAGATTATACCGCATTTCGCCCGGAGTTTTCTGAAAGTTTTCTAAATGTCTGGATCAGGTCCGGTGGTCCCAACGGGTATGAGGTGGAAGATACCCGGAGCCGGCAAGTGATTGCACGGAACTTTTCCGCCAGCATGGATGGGGTTTCGGATTACTCTTTCCTGTATATCCACATGGGCGTCATCTCTAGTGGAAAACCCAAGGTCCGTATTTCAAGGGACGAGCATGCCAGCGTGTCTGCGGACCCTAACCGCAGCTTGGAAGGGGATCTGGCAAAATGGGGGCTGTTCACTACGGAAAAACCCGAGACTTCTACCACCATCGACTCCCCCCCGGCCATTCCGGAAAATGCGATGCAGCGGGGGCGGGTGACCAAAGGGAAATAGACCACCCGCAGGGTCTGTTCCTAAAAAACGCGCGGTGCAATTGTCGCAAGGGTTTCGCTCAACCGAGCGACAGAAAATCCAGTGCGGACAGCAAAAAGCCGCGCGAGGGGGCCCGCGCGGCTTGCATCCCGGTCAAAAGACCCGGTTTATTTCTCGACCCGCCCCTGCGGACGCAGCAGGCTGCCGACGGTGTAGACCAGAATGGCCATGCCAATCGCGCCCAGCGTGGCGATGCCCAGCAGCACGATCACGTCAATCGGCCCGCCGATGTCGGTAATGCCGGAGCTGGTCATCTGGAAAACGAACAGCACCGCCAAAATCGCGCCAAACGGCATGGAAATCTGCGCCCACATATATTTCTTCCACGACACCGACGCGTCGCGGATCAGCACGTAGATATAGGCCACGGTGATCACCAAAGCCACCACCACCATGGTCCAGAACAATCCCCGGCCGAAAATCTCTTCGAATACGGCGATCAGGGTGCCAAAAGTCATCTCTTTCATGGGGTTAGCTCCTTTATGCTTCGCCGCGCAGCATGGCGTTATAGGTGGCTTTCAGGGCCACTTCCTTCATCAGCCAGGTGATCCAAAGCTCTTCCAGCGGCGCGATGATGCCGGGGAAAGAGGGGGTCAGATCGTTGTTGTAATCGAACTCGATCAGCATGGCGCGACCAACGCGGGTGATCAGCGGGCAGGACGTGTAGCCGTTATAGCGCGCATCCGTGGTGTCGCCCGCGATCTGCGCCACGAGATGCTCCTCGACCACTGGCACCTGCCACTTGACCGAAGCCGCGGTCTTGCCCTTCGGCACCCCGGCGACGTCGCCCACGGCGAAGATGTTGGGGAAACGGTCGTGGCGCAGGGTGTATTTGTCCACCGTCATCCAGCCGCGCCCGCCCCATTTCTCCGGGTTGGTCAGCTCGGAATTGCTGCGGATCACCTCCGGCGCCTGCTGCGGCGGCACCACATGCAGGTAATCGTATTTCATCTCGGCTTCGCCGTTCTCCGTATCGAAGGTCGCCACTTTACGCCCCGCATCGACCCGCTTCAGCACATGCTTGTAATGCGGCGTGATCTCGCGCTGCGAAAACAGCATGCGCAGTTTCTCGGCCACAATCGGCACACCAAACAGGGCGCCGGAATGCGCCGTGTAATGGATGTCGAGATTGCTGGTGCCGTTCTTGCGGGCCAGATCGTCGATCAGGAAGGTGTGCTTGATCGGCGCGCCGGCGCATTTCATCTCCGTGGCCGGGCGGGTGAAAATCCCGACGCCGCCCTCGTCAACAAAGCGCCCGGCCGATTGCCAGGTTTTCGCCGCCGCATCCGGGCTGGCATAGAGCGAACCGATACCGTCGCGCCCGATCATGTCCATCTCGAAGCCTTCGATGGCGCCGTAATTCAGGCTCAGACCCGTGGCCACGATCAGGTAATCGAAGGGCAGCACCTCGCCGCCTTCCGTCCGCACCTTCTTCGAAACCGGGTCAACCTCGGCGGCGCGATCCGCCACCCATTTGACCGAGCCGGGCAGCCACGCGCCGGTGCCGGAAACCACGTATTTCTCCGGCTTCAACCCCGCCGCGATCAGGCTGAAGCCCGGCTGATACCAATGCTCCTTGCGCGGATCGACGATGGTGATTTCCGCCCCGATCAGGCGCTCCGACAGGCGGTTGGCCAGCGCGGTCCCCGCGGCCCCTGCCCCCAAAATCAGCACTTTCGCCTTGGTGTCGACGGTTTTCGGCGCCGCCGCGCGCGCATTGGTTGCCGCCAGCGCCGCCCCCGCGGCCGCCAGCCCCATAAAGCCCCTGCGGGTCGCTTTCAGATCCTTGACCATAAATCCCTCCATCTCTCCGGCGGCTGTTACTGGCATGCCGGAATATCTGGCCCTTCATATTCCAGAGCAGAAATTTAATTCAAGGGAAAGCGATGCCGTAAAAGCGGCAAATCGTCTCAAATCAACTCTTTGGCTTGCCGCCGCGCCGACGCCGGCGCGCACCGCTGCGCCCGCCACCGCCCGGTTTGCCGCCCGGCTTGCCACCGCGCCGCCGGCCCCCGGAACCCCCGCCCGGCTTGCCCGACCCTTCCGCCAGCCCCTCCAGCGGGCTGGTGCCGGAGGCGACCGGGATTTCCACCTTCATCACCTTCTGGATCTGCTTAAGCTGCTGCGCCTCTTCGGGGGCGCAAAACGCAATCGCCTCCCCCTCGCGCCCCGCCCGCGCCGTGCGACCGATGCGATGCACGTAATTGTCCGGCACTTCTGGCAGTTCGTAATTGATCACATAAGACACGCCCGGAATGTCGATGCCGCGCGCCGCCACGTCGGTCGCCACCAGCACATTGGTCTCCCCCGAACGAAACGCCTTGATCGCCCGGTCGCGCTGGCCCTGGCTCTTGTTGCCGTGGATCGAGGCAGCGTTGAACCCGTCGCGCACGAGACCCTTCATCAGCTTCTCCGCACCGTATTTGGTGCGGGCAAAGACCAGCGTCAGCGCCCCCACATCCGATGCCAGCACTTCGCGCAGCTTGGCCGGTTTGTCGAGCTTGGGCAGGAAGTGGATGGATTGTTTGATCTTGTCGGCAGCCTTGCCCGGCGGCGAAACCTGCACCCGGCGCGGATTGTCGAGATAGGCGCGCGACAGCTCTTCCATCTGCTTCGGCATGGTGGCGGAAAACAGCATGGTCTGGCGCGGTGTGCCAAGGGCGGGGGCGATTTTGCGCAGGGCATGGATGAAACCCATGTCGAGCATCTGATCCGCCTCGTCCAGCACAAGGTAGCGCACCGAGCCGAGATGGACCGCGCGCCGGTCCATCAGGTCGATCAGGCGCCCCGGCGTGGCGACGAGAATATCCACCCCGCGTTCGAGAAAGCTGATCTGCCGCCCGATCGACTGCCCGCCGACCACGGTCTTGACCTTCACCTTGCTGCCCTCGCACAGCGGGCGCAAACTGTCGGCAATCTGCCCGACGAGTTCGCGGGTCGGCGCCAGGATCAGCGCCCTGACCTCTTTCGGCGCGGGCTTGCCCGGCTGCGACAGAAGGTGGTTAATCAGCGGCAGGCCAAAGGCCAGCGTCTTGCCGGTGCCGGTCTGCGCCAGCCCCATGATGTCATGCCCGTCCAGCGCCAGCGGAATGGCCTGATTCTGGATCGGGGTGGGTTCGGTAAAGCCCGCGCGGGCAATGGCTTTGGTCAGGGACGGCGCGAGGCCGAGCATATCGAAATCGAACATTTATTTCCTTAGAGACTTGCAGGCGCCCAAGCGGCCCGGTCGGGGCAGAGGGCGATGCGGGCGCGTCACGCGGACGGGCCTCGGGATACGGAGGACGGCGGGGCCGTCAGAAATTCGGGTCGTGCGGCACAAAGGGCCAGACCCTGTCCCTATAGAGGAATTCTGCGGCCAGCGATAGGGCGTTTATCCACTTTTCCCGGACGTCACCATGCCTTCGGGCAACAGCCGCGCCCCGGTCGCGGCCCGCAGCGCCCCGGGGTCGATGGCAAAGACCGCGTTCGGCGCGCCTGCTGCCGCCCAGACCCGGTCATGCTGCAAAAGCGCCGGGTCGATCCATGTCACCACCGCGCATAAATGCCCGATCGGCGCAACGCCGCCAATGGCAAAGCCGGTCTCGGCCCGCACCCGCTTGGGATCGGCGCGCACCAGCCCCTCGCCCAACAGCCGCTCCGCCTGCGAAAGATCGACATTCTGCGCCCCGTTGACCAGTAGCAAAATAAGCGCCCCGCTCTGCGCGCCTTCAAAAATCAGCGATTTGACGATCTGCCCGACATCGCAGCCGCAGGCCTGCGCCGCTTCCGCCGCCGTGCGCGTGCTGTCCGGCATCCGCACCACCTCAACCGCCAACCCAGCTTGCAAAGCCGCCCGTTCCACCCGCGCCACGCTCTTCGACATCTCCGCCTCCCATATTGTCGTGGGCAGGATCGACCCGCGCCCGGCGCGGGTCAACCGGATTTTGCCTCAACCCGGCCTCAGCCTGCCCGGCGCCGCAGCATCCAGATGAAGAACAGCCCGCCGACCAGCCCGGTGACGATGCCGATGGGCATGTCCTCGGGGGCCATGATGGTGCGCGCCGCAATGTCGGCCCAGAGCAAAAACACCGCGCCCGCCAGCGCCGAAGCCGGCAAGACCCGCAGGTAATCGCCGCCAACGATCATGCGCACGATATGCGGCACCATCAGGCCGACAAAGCCGATCATGCCGGAAAACGCCACCATCACCCCGGTGATCAGCGCCCCGGCCACGAAGACCGACAGCCGGAATTTCGCCACCTCAATGCCCAGCGTCGAAGCGGTCTCGTCGCCGATGGTCATGGCGTTGAGATTGGCCGCATGACGCCACAGCCACAGCCCGACGAGGAGCAGCACGGCCAGTGGGTAAACCAGATGCGACCACTGCGCCAGACCCAGCCCGCCCAGCATCCAGAACACAACCGTATGGGTCGCGCGCGGATCGCCAAGGAAAATCAATATGTTGGCCCCCGCCATGATAACGAAGGACACCGCGACCCCGGCCAGAACCAGCCGGTCGGCGCTGGTCGCATCCGCCATGCGCGACACGCCCAGCACGATCAGCGTCGCCGCCAGCGCGCCGACGAAAGCCAGCAGCGGCACCGTCAGAAGGCCCATGAACAGCCCGGTATGCAACAGCGCCAGCACCGCGCCGAAGGCCCCGCCCGAGGAGATGCCCAGCAGGTGCGGATCGGCCAGCGGGTTGCGCGTCACCGCCTGCAAAGCCGCGCCAACCACCGCCAGCCCCGCCCCGACCATCATCGCCAGCAACGCGCGCGGGAACCGGATTTCCCAGACAATCGCAGCCCGGCCCTTGGACCAGTCCGGGGTGATCATTTCCGGCGCAATCTTATGCGCCAACACCCCCCAGACCGTGTCGATGGGCACGGAAACCGCGCCCACCGAAATGGCAACACTCAAAGACAGGAGCAGAAGCCCCACCGAGACAAGGGCAAATACCCGAAATGGCAAGGCTCCCCCCATCTTACTTGCCCCAGAACGCCGTCGCCAGCTTCTCGATGGCGCGGATGTTGCGCGGCCCCGGCGTGGCTTCAACATATTCCAGCACCACGAAACGGTCGTTCTTCACCGCGTCGATATCGGCAAAGGCCGGGTTATTCATCATGTAAGCGCGCTTTTCTTCCGCGGTCACATCGCCGTAGTTGACGATGACGATGACTTCGGGGTTGCGCTCCACCACCTCTTCCCAGGTGACTTTGGCCCAGCTTTTCTCGAAATCATCCATGATGTTGACGCCGCCCGCCGCTTCGATCAGCGCGGTGGGCATGGCGTAACGCCCGGCGGTGAAGGGGGCATCTTCGCCGCTGTCATAAACGAACACCCGCAGCGGATCGGCGGCCTCAACGGAAGCGGTCAGCGCCACAACCTCTGCCTTGTAACCCTCGACCAGAGCTTCCGCGCGCTCTTCCACGTCGAAAATCCGGCCAAGGTTCAGAATGTCGTTATACATGTCGTCGATGCTGACCTTCGGTTTCTCGCCGATATGGATGCAGCTCTCGGTCAGTTCATACACCTTGATGCCAAACGGCTCGAGGGTCTCCGGGGTGATCTCGCCGCCCACCTTCATGCCGTAGTTCCAGCCCGCGAAGTAGAAATCCGCATCGGCACCGATCAGCACTTCCTTGCTCGGGTATTTGGCGGACAGTTCCGGCAGTTCTTCGACGCCCGCGCGCATTTCTTCGTCCAGCGTCTTCCAGCCGGAAATGCCGGTATAGCCCACCATGCGGTCGGCCAGACCCAGCACCAGCATCATCTCGGTCAGGTTCACATCGTTGGAAATCGCCGCTTTCGGCGGCTCATCGAAGGTGACCTCGCGGTTACAGCTCTTGACGGTCACGCCCGCATGGGCCGCTCCGGCCAGCATGACGAGGCCAATCGCAGTTGAGACAAGTTTCATATCGGTTCCTTTCGGGTTGCTTGTTCGGGTTGCTCATTGCTCAGGTGAAACGTGAAATGGTCAACGCCGCTCGGCTCCAGCCGCTCCTGACGCGCCGCGACCCCAAAGGTCTGCGACACCAGCCGGTCGGTCAGCAAATCCTGCGGCGGGCCATAGCCCATCGGCCGCCCGCCCTTCAGCACCAACACCTGATCGCAGACGCCAGCGGCAAGGTTGAGATCGTGCAGCGAGGTGACGATGGTCAGGTCGAGGTCGCGGATCAGGCGCAAGACCTCCAACTGATGGCGAATATCGAGATGGTTGGTCGGTTCATCCAGCACCAGAACCTGCGGTTCCTGCGCCAGCGCGCGCGCGACCATGACCCGCTGGCGCTCGCCGCCGGACAGGGTCGAGAGGGTGCGCTGCGAAAAGCCGTGCAGGTCCAGGCGATCCATCGCCGCGTCAATGATGGCCCCGTCATGGGCCCCCGGCGCGGAAAATCCGGTGCGGTGCGGCACCCGCCCGAGCGCCACGATGTCGCGCACCGTCAGGGCAAAATCCGTCGGCTGCTCCTGCAACACCGCCGCCACCTTGCGCGCCGCCGCACGGGCCGGAATCTGTGCCAGATCCACCCCGTCAATCATCACCCGCCCGCTCAACGGACGGTTAAAGCCATAAATCAGCCGCAGCAGCGTGGTTTTCCCCGCACCGTTCGGCCCCACCACGCCCAAGACGTGCCCCGGCTCCACCTCGAAGCTGGTTTCGTGCAGCAACAGCGGCGCGCCCCGGCGCGGCGCCCAGGTCGCCTGTTCGATGGTCAGGCGCGCGGACCCCATTTCGGGAGCGATGCGGTGCGTTAATTCTGAAATGATTTCGGCTGAGATCGGCCTGTCCTCCGCTCAACAGCGGGGGAATGGGCAAAACCAGCCATGTACTCAGCGTCTGCCGGTTGCCCGGCCCTGGCGCCATATGCCATGCGATCCTCCCCGGACACCCCGCCCGGATTACGTTTCATCTGCGATGGCAGGTCTCCTGACTCGCGGGTCAAAGCTCGCCGTCCCTTCCCGGACCTTTGGGTCCAGTGGCTCGACGGGTCGCTCTCCGCTCACAGTTGCGGGGGCAGTCACGGATTTGGCGCCTGTTGGCTACACCGCACCGTGTTCCCTTTTCATCCCGCAGACCTTCGGCCCGCGAGAACCATCACGTCGCATCTAACCCGGCCCGGAAAAACTGTCAATCGCCGCAGTGCAGCAAATTTCTTTTATCGCCGCGTAATCACCAAGGTCGCACGCCCCGGACCACGCGCCAAAGCTGGGGGTTTCACACCCCCAGACCCCCGTGGAGTATTTTCCCTAAGAAGAAGGGAGCGGTGGTGTTTGGTGCTTACCCCGCGATCACCGCTTCGGCGGCGGCGATGGCGGCATCGGCGGCTTCGATGTCTTTGGCGCCGCCTTGCGCGAGGTCCGGGCGACCGCCGCCGCCTTTGCCGCCGAGGGCAGTTACGGCGGCGCGCACCAAGTCGACCGCGGAGAGCGTGTCGGTCAGGTCTGGGGTGACGCCCGCCGCGACCGCTGCCTTGCCGCCCGCATCGGCGATCAGCAGGATGGCGCCGCGTTGCAGGCCGGATTTCATCTCGTCGATCAGGGGCGGCAGGTCTTTGCCGGTCACTCCGACCAGCACTTGCGCCTTAAAGGATATGCCATTGATTTCCTTGGCGTTTTCTTCGTCGGACGCACCGCCGGACATGGCCAGTTCGCGGCGCAGTTGCGCCACTTCCGCCGTCAGCGATTTGCGCTCATCCAGCAGCCCCTGCACCCGGTCCAGCAGTTCCGCAGGTTGGGCCTTCAGCGCGCCCGCCAACGCGGCCACCCGTTCGGCCTCGGCCTCCAGATAGGCAATCGCCGCCTTGCCGGTCAGCGCCTCGATGCGGCGCACGCCGGCAGCAGAGGCGCTGTCGCCGAGAAGGACGCAGAGGCCGATATCGCCGGTGCGCTCGACATGGGTGCCGCCGCAAAGTTCGATGGAATAAGTGTTGCCGTCCAGCCCCTTGCCGGTCGCCGCGCGCCCCATCGACACGACCCGCACCTCGTCGCCGTATTTCTCGCCAAACAGCGCCTGCGCGCCGATGTCGCGGGCGTCATCCGGGGTCATGATGCGGGTTTCGACCGGCGAATTTTGCCGGATATAGGTGTTCACCTCGTTGGACACATTCTTCATTTGCTGCGCGGTCAGCGCCTTGTTGTGGCTGAAATCGAAGCGCAGGCGATCATCCGCGTTGAGCGAGCCGCGCTGCGCCACGTGTTCGCCCAGCTCTTCGCGCAGGGCTTCGTGCAGCAGGTGGGTCGCGGAATGGTTGGCGCGGATGGCGGTGCGGCGCAGGTGGTCAACGCTCAGCGCCGCGCCCTGCCCCGTTTGCAACGTGCCGTCGGTCACTTCCGCGATATGGATGAAGACGCCAGCGGCCTGCCGGGTATCGATCACTTTGGCCTCGCCGGTATCGGTGCGGATAAACCCGCTATCGCCGACCTGCCCGCCGCTTTCGGCGTAAAACGGCGTCTGGTTCACCACGATTTGCACGGCGTCCCCGGCCTTTGCCGTTTTCACCTCCACGCCGTCAGAGACCAGCGCGCAAATCTGCCCCTCGGCATGTTCCGTGTCATAGCCCAGAAACTCGGTGCGCCCATGCGCTTCGGCCACGTCGAACCAGATCGTTGCATCCGCCGCGGCGCCGGAGCCGGACCAGGCAGCGCGGGCCTTGGCCTTCTGCGCCTCCATCGCCGCGTCAAAGCCGGCCACGTCCACCGCGCGCTGCTTTTCGCGCAGCGCATCCTGCGTCAGGTCCAGTGGGAAGCCGTAGGTATCATAGAGTTTGAAAGCGGTTTCGCCGGGAAGCTCCGCGCCTTCCGGCAGGTCCGTCAGCGCATCGTCGAGCAGTTTCAGCCCCCGATCCAGCGTCGCCTTGAAGCGGGTTTCCTCCGAAAGCAGGGTTTCCTCGATCATCAGCTGACCGCGGCCCAGCTCGGGATAGGCCTGCCCCATCTGCGTCACCAGCGCGGGCACCAGACGGTGCATCACCGGGTCTTTGGCGCCCAAAAGGTGGGCGTGGCGCATGGCGCGGCGCATGATGCGGCGCAGCACATAGCCGCGGCCCTCGTTGGAGGGCAGCACCCCCTCGGCGATGAGGAACGCGGTTGAGCGCAGGTGGTCGGCGATGACGCGGTGATGCACGTTTTTGTCACCAAACGGCTCGGTCGAGGTCGCGTGGGCGGAAGCCTCAATCAGCGCCTTGAACAGATCGGTTTCGTAATTGTCATGGCTGCCCTGAAGCAGCGCGCCGATGCGTTCCAGCCCCATGCCGGTGTCGATCGACTGCATGTCCAGCGGCACCAGCGAACCGTCCTCGAACTGTTCGTTCTGCATGAAAACCACGTTCCAGATCTCGATAAAGCGGTCGCCATCTTCCTCGGGCGAACCGGGAGGGCCGCCCCAGATATGGTCGCCGTGGTCATAGAAAATCTCAGTGCAGGGGCCGCAGGGGCCGGTCGGCCCCATGCGCCAGAAATTGTCGTCGGTGGCGATGCGGATGATGCGATCTTCCGGCACGCCGACCTTCTTCCAGATCTCGAACGCCTCTTCGTCGGTATGGTAAACCGTGGTCAGCAGGCGGGAGGCGTCGATGCCAAATTCTTTCGTTACCAGTTCCCAGGCGAAGGGGATGGCGTCGGCTTTGAAGTAATCGCCAAAGCTGAAATTGCCCAGCATTTCAAAGAAAGTATGGTGGCGCGCGGTGTAGCCGACATTGTCAAGGTCGTTATGTTTGCCCCCGGCGCGCACGCATTTTTGGCTGGAGGTCGCACGGACGTAATCGCGTTTTTCCACCCCGGTGAAGCAGTTCTTGAACTGCACCATGCCGGAATTGGTAAACATCAGCGTCGGGTCGTTGCGCGGCACAAGCGGCGAACTCTCGACCACGGTATGGCCGTTTTTCTCAAAATAGCTCAGGAAGGTCGAGCGGATATCGTTCAGGCTGGACATGGCGTCTTTCCGGGCAGTTTTCTGGCGTTCCTGTCCATGTATGTCGCCGGGAGCGCGCTGTCCATAAGGAAGGGCCGCAGATTGCGCCGCGACCCCGGTTTTTCTGCCGCAAAGCCGGTTTAGCGACGGTCAGTCGAGCAATTCGTCGCCATCATCCTTGGCATCCGTAGCGGCCTCGCCGGGCGGCATGTCGAAATCCAGCCCGTGTGCGGCGCGAATTTTATCCTCGATTTCCAGCGCCATATGGCTGTTTTCCCGCAAAAACGTCTTGGCATTCTCCCGCCCCTGCCCAATGCGTTCATCGCCATAGGAAAACCAGGCGCCGGACTTGGCCACCACCCCCGCCTTCACGCCAAGGTCCAGCAATTCGCCCATCTTGGAGATGCCTTCGCCATACATGATGTCGAATTCGACCTGTTTAAACGGCGGCGCGACCTTGTTTTTAACCACTTTCACGCGGGTTGCATTGCCGACAATCTCATCGCGGTCCTTGATCGCACCAATGCGGCGAATGTCGAGGCGGACGGAGGAATAGAATTTCAGTGCATTGCCGCCCGTGGTGGTTTCCGGGCTGCCGAACATGACTCCGATCTTCATCCGAATTTGGTTAATGAAGATCACCATGCAGTTGGAGCGGGCAATTGAGCCGGTCAGCTTGCGCATCGCCTGACTCATCAGGCGCGCGTGGACGCCGACCGAACTATCGCCCATATCCCCTTCAAGCTCGGATTTCGGCGTAAGCGCCGCGACCGAATCGACCACGACCATATTGACCGCGCCGGACCGCACCAGCGTATCGACAATTTCCAGCGCCTGTTCGCCGGTATCCGGCTGCGAGATCAGCAATTCGTCGAGATCCACGCCAAGTCTTTTCGCATATTGCGGGTCCAGCGCGTGTTCCGCGTCCACAAAGGCGCAAACCCCGCCCTTTTTCTGCTCTTCCGCCACGCAATGCAGGGTTAACGTCGTTTTACCGGAGCTTTCCGGGCCATAAATCTCAATGATACGCCCTTTGGGCAGACCGCCAATGCCAAGCGCGATATCCAGCCCCAGCGAACCTGTCGATGTCGCCTCGATCTCCGCCACCGGCGAATCGGCGCCAAGCTTCATGATTGAGCCCTTGCCGAACTGCCGTTCGATCTGTGCCAATGCGCTGTCCAGCGCCTTTTTCTTTTCGCTATCGCGTTTTTTATCCATATCGAACAACCCTGCCGTAGCCATATTCTGCTTCCTTATCTCACAGCCGCAAACCCGCGGCAATGCGCTCAGTGTTCTCACCTTGTTCCTTAATGAATACAAAACAAGAACAATTCAAGAAAAATCTCCATCTCTGATTACGCGCGATTGGTTAAGAACAGGTTAACTCAAGCAAATTTCCTGCATTTTCCGCGTTTTTCTTTTTTAATACCTCATATTTAGCCAACCCCATCACGCGTCATCCAGTTGTTCACCGACCACTTCCAGCAATTCCGCAAGCGAAAACGGCTTTTTCAAAAACACCGAATTGGGGATTCGGCTTTGTTGTTCGGCAACGGCTTCCCTGGCATAGCCCGACATGAAAATGACGTTCACTTCCGGCCTGGTTTCCAGCGCGATTTCCACCCAGCTGGGTCCGTCCATTTCTGGCAAAACGATGTCGGAAATGAACAAATCCACCTCCGCCTCTTCGCGATCCAGAATTTCCAACGCCTCCTCGGCGCTTTCCGCTTCCAGGACACGATAGCCTTTCAGGTTCAGCACGCGCGAGGCAAATACCCGCACCGGGGCTTCATCTTCGACCAACAGCACGCAGGGCGGGGGCAGGTCTGGATCAAGTGCGGAGGGCGGGTCGAGGGTCGGTTTGACCGCTGGGGTTTCCATCGACTGGCTTACATTGTCATCAGAAGAGCCGCCCTTGTTTTCCGACAGCGCCGCCGCGGCACCCGCATGGTAAACCGGGAAATACAGAGAAAAGACCGTGCCGTGTCCGAGCTTCGAATCCACGAACACATAGCCACCGGATTGTTTCATGAAACCGTAGATCATCGACAGGCCCAGCCCGGTACCGCGCCCGACGCCTTTGGTCGTGTAAAACGGGTCGAAGATTCGCTTCAGGCTTTCCGGCTTGATGCCGGTTCCGGTATCCGCCACCTGAACGCAGACATATTCCCCCGGAGGCACAGCAACGCGGTCGCGCACCAAGCCGGTAGACAGGTGGTTGTCTCCGAAGGAAATGGTCACGGTGCCCCCGGAAGGCATGGCGTCGCGTGCGTTAACCACAAGATTCACAAGCGCCTGTTCCAAAAGGGTTTTGTCCGCGATCACATCCGGCAAATCCTCTTCGACTTGCAGTTCAATGGACACTTTCTCTCCGACCAGACGATTCATCATCTGGATCAGATCCTGCACCACGTCCGGCAGGTAAAGCGCTTCCGGGGTGAGCTTTGCCTTGCGCGAAAAGGCCAGAAGTTTTGAGACCAGCGAGGCGGCTCGATTGGTGTTTTGCGCGATTTGCGACAGGTCAGCGAAATCCGGGTCGCTTTCGTCGCGCCGAAGCAGGAGCAGGTCACAATGGCCGGAAATCGCGGTTAACAGATTGTTGAAATCATGCGCCACACCGCCGGCAAGCTGGCCCACCGCGTTCATCTTCTGGCTTTGATGAAACTGGTCCTTGAGGGCGTTGATTTCGGTCGCGTCTGCCATGATCGCCAGAAGCGAAGTGCCGCTTTCATCGCGGTAGCGTTCCAGCGAAATCTGCACGAAACGGTCCTCGTTGCGGCTGGCCCGGCCGGTTTCCGGGCGCACCGCCCCCTGACCCCGCCAGGCCGCATCCAGCCAGTCTGCGAGCGGCCGCCCGATCCCTTCGATCAACGCGCTCAGGCGCAACCCGACCGCATCATCGGCGCTTAACAGGTCGCGCGCGCGGTGATTAGCCATGCATATGACCCCGTCCCGGTCAAGGCGCACCAGCGGCACCGGCAGGCTTTCCACCACGCCCCATTCCGCGCTCTCCACCACTTGTCCCTGCGGCACATCGAGCAAATAAACATCCGATTGCCCGTCCCGCCCCTCTTCGGCCACGACCAACACCCGGCGCGGGCCATCCACCGTCAGAACCGACTGCACCTCGCCGGGGCGCATCGGCAGATCGGGAAAAATCCGCTCCAGCGTGGTCTGTCGCCCACCGAGCAGACGGCGCAGGCGGTCGTTCATATAAAGCACGGTCCCGGAAGCGGAAATGCGCATCATCGGCAAGGGAACGGCCTCACCACCCCGCCCTTCGACATCCCGTTCGCCAAGGTCTTCCAGCCGCCACAAAAACAGCCCCTCCCCAACCGGATGCACGTTCAGGCGCAGATGGGCGCGCTGGGTAAACACGTCTTCGCTGGCCGATCCTTTGGCCAAAGCGCGGTTTTGCAGCCGATAGATTTCGGACGCGGGGGCGGCAAAGAGTTGCGACAGCACATCGGTCAGCCGGTCAGGCAAGATCGCGCCCTGGCGCTCCTGAGCCGCCGGGTTGGCATACATTAGCACGCCATCCGGGTCGGCCACAAAACAGGCCCCCGGATCGGCGCACAGGACACGCGCAACCTCCGCAACACGCGCTTCCTCGGAAAAATTCGCCCTTGCCACCAGCAACTTAACCAATACCGCCAAGGCCAGCAGCGTCACCCCCGCCAGCAAAAAAAACAGCGCCAGCGCCGGGTTTGAAATCAGCGCAGCGCCGAGCAGCAACACGGCGCCGAGCGCAACAAATACGCCCAGTCTTGGGGCCAATTCTTCGGCGGCGGCTTCCAATGCACGCATTAGGATTCTCCCGGACACGGTTTGTTCCTGTTTGGCCGGAAAAAGTTAATTCAAGGTTAACACGCACCCATTTTTTCGACCGATTTTGCCAGAAATCTGCGAAATTCGAGAAAAATACAACTAAAAGTTGTTCAATCCCGCCCGCGCGTCAGCAGAGCATAGTAAAATCCGTCGCCACGATCCGAAGGCGTCAGACGTTGTTCCGCCGCCAAATGCCAACCGGGATGGCGGGTGAGAAAAGCGTCGATCCGGGCGCGGTTTTCGACCTCCAGCACGGAACAGGTGACATAAGCCAGCGCGGTATCGCGCCCGGCCAATTGGGCAATCTCATCGAGGATTTTGTCTTGTATTTCCGTAAGTTGCGCCAGGCGTTCGCGGGTCAGCCGCCACTTGGCCTCCGGGCTGCGCGCCCAGGTGCCGGAGCCGGAACAGGGGGCGTCAGCCAGGATCAGGTCAAACCCGCCGCCATCGCCCTTGTGCCAGCGCGGGATCTGCACCCCGGCACGGCGCGCGCGCTCCGGCAAATCACGCATCCGCTCAGGGTTGGCGTCATGCGCCCGCACCCGCGCGCCGCGCGCTGCCAGTGCCAGCGCCTTGCCGCCGCCGCCCGCGCAATAATCCAGCACACGCGCGCCCTTCTCGATCGGCAGCGCGGCGCAAACCGCCTGACTCGAGGCGTCCTGCAACTCGACCAAACCGTCCTGATAAGCGCGGCTTTGCGCGATGCGGCGGGGGTTTTCGGTGACCCGCAGGGCAGTGGAAATGCCCGGCACAGGTTCCGTTGCAACCCCTTGTTCTAACAAGGATTTTGCCGCCGATCCGGGCGAGGTTCTGGCGCTGTTGACCCGCAGAAAAACCGGCGCGCGGTGGCGTAATTGCTGCGCGCCGGAGAAGTCCGGGAAATCGTGCAGCAGCCAGTCCGGCAAGTCGCAGCGCACCGCTTCCGGCGCATCCGTAAGCGACCGTGCGACCCGCTCGGAAGCGGTTAACGGCGGCGGCGCATAGCCTTCGCCGGTAAACAGCTCCGCCGGATCGCGCCCCGCCGCGCGCAGAGCGCCCAGCATCAGGCCGCGCCCATCCTCCGCCCCACCAAGCCACGCATAAGAGCGGGCGCAGCGCAGGGCGTCGAAGACGTGATCGCGGATGGCGGCGCGGTCCTTGGAGCCTGCAAAACGGTGCCCCCGCGCCCAGCCGGTCAGCGCCTTTTCCACCGCCTCGCCAGAGCGCCAGCGGTCCAGCACCTCGATCGCCGCCGCGATGCGCGCGCCGGGAGTCATGCTTTAACTTCGCCACGTAAGTGCTTCATTTCACATGCCAATCCTGTAGTTCGGCGCCTCGCGGGTGATCTGCACATCATGCACATGACTCTCCTTCAGACCGGCGCCGGTGATCTTGACGAAGCGCGATTTGGTGCGCATATCAGCCACGGTTGCTGCGCCGGTATAGCCCATCGCCGCCCGCAGGCCGCCAATCAACTGATGGATCACCGCCCCTGCTGAACCTTTATAGGGCACCTGCCCCTCAATCCCCTCGGGCACCAGCTTGTCCGACGCGGCATCCTTCTGGAAATACCGATCCGCCGAGCCGCGCGCCATGGCACCGAGGCTGCCCATGCCGCGGTAGGATTTGAAACTGCGTCCCTGATAGAGGATGACTTCGCCGGGGCTTTCATCGGTGCCCGCGATCATCGACCCCACCATAGCGCAGGACGCCCCCGCCGCGATGGCCTTGGCGAAATCGCCGGAAAACTTGATGCCGCCATCGGCGATGATCGGCACGTCCCCCGCCGCCGCAACACTGTCCATGATCGCGGTGAGCTGGGGCACACCGACACCGGCCACCATGCGTGTCGTGCAGATCGAGCCCGGCCCGATGCCAACCTTGACCGCATCCGCCCCGGCACCGATCAGCGCCTGCACCGCCTCGCCGGTGGCCACATTGCCCGCGACGACCTGCGCGCCGGAAAACTCCCGCTTGATGCGGCGCACCGCCTCCAAAACCCCCGCCGAATGGCCATGCGCCGTGTCCACCACGACCACATCCGCCCCGGCCTCGATCAGCGCCGCCGAACGCTCATAGCCGCTGTCGCCCACCGACGAGGCCGCCGCGACCCGCAACCGGCCGATGTCGTCCTTACAGGCAGTCGGGTTCAGCACCGCCTGCTCCGTGTCCCGCAGGGTCAAAAGCCCGGTCAGCTTGCCCGCACCGTCCACCACCAACAGCTTCTCGATCCGCCGCGCCTTCATCAGGCTCTTGGCCTCTTCAAGGTCCGCCGGCTCGTGCAACATGGCCAGATCCTCGGAGGTCATCATGACGGAAACCGGCGTGTCATCAGACGTCGCAAACCGCATGTCGCGGTTGGTCACGATGCCAACCACGCGCCCCTCGCCATCCACCACCGGAAACCCCGTCACCCGGTAACGCTCCTGCAACGCCTTGGCGTCGGCCAGCGTCTGATCCGCCGTCAGGGTGATCGGGTTATAGACAATGCCACTCTCAAACCGCTTGACCCGACGCACCTGCCGCGCCTGCTCCGCCACGTCGAGGTTCTTGTGGATCACCCCCATACCGCCCGCCTGCGCCATGGCAATCGCCATCCGCGCTTCCGTCACCGTGTCCATGGCGGAACTGAGCAGCGGGATGTTGAGGCTGACAGATTGGGTCAGCCGGGTCGTCGTGTCCGCCGTATTGGGCAACACGTCGCTGGCCGCGGGAACCAGTAATACATCATCAAAGGTGAGTGCCTCGCGAATTTCCATGGGAACCTCCATCAGGTCGAGTTGGGGTCTTCGTTTGGCACTTCCCTGTTTCACGAGGGCGCGCCTTTGGCAAGTAAAAACTGGGGGAAACCCGACAAGGGACCACGCAAAACCGCCCCTTCCCCCGCCGCCCGCCTTGATTTTGATGCAAATTTTTCACGCTTTTGCTCTAAGCCCGCCCCGCCGGACATGCTAAGGACGGGGAACCTATGGTCGCCGCGCCAGCAGAGTGCCCCGTTTTGAGAAAGGCCCGCCGAATGCTCTCACGCACCGCTGTTATCATGTTGAAAATTTTCGGCTTTGTTGCGTTCATGGCGGCGGTTGCACCCGAACTCGGGATAATCCTCTTAATTTCGGTCATCGGAGCCCCCTTGGCCTTTGTCTATTGGGCAATGCCGGGCCTCTTTCTGGCTCTGTTAACCCTGCTCATCATCGGCTACGCCTTTCGGTTCATAGTTAACCTTCTGTTGCCACAACACAGTCCGACGCCCATCCTAACCTCAAAACAGGTTTTGTTCACCTTCTCGGCCTTAACCACCTATATGCTGTTCCACTTCACCCCCCTGGCGTTCAACCAACGCATTCGAGCAGAAGTCGCAGCGCTACAGGCCGGGGACACCAACACCATTACACTGCCCCTGAACACCCAAGTGATCGGATACACCGACAGAAACACCGAATGTAATACCTTTTGCATGAATGCCTTGCTGTCCGGCGCGGCAGAGAAATTTCTGGTGTTTCAATGGGATGCTGATCGGACCGCGCCGGACCCACAAGCTCAGGTTACCGCCTATCAATTCAAACGCCTCGGAACCTGTGATGCCCCGACGGACACTATCCGGCGAGGACAAAAGTACTGGCAACTCTTTCAACCCGCACAAGGGAAAACCGAGCCGGTCACGCTGGCGCAATGGTATTCCCTGAATACGTTGCTGGGCAATTGTCTTGTCAAAACCAACACCCAACTCGGTGAAGCAGACATCATCATCTCATTCCGTTCTGTGCGCACTAAAGAGTCCACCGTGGATCTGGGGTTTCGCTTTAGCACCAATACCGTTAGCGCCGGGCGCAATAGCGTGTACCAGCGTGACCCGGAAACCGGCGAATTTACCGAGATTTTCCGCCGAACCAGCGGAGAATATGATTTGCTCCCGGTGCCCCTGATTTCAGGTCCGATTTTCGGCAGCGAGCTTAACGTCGATATAGGCTGGTTTTGGCGCGAAAAATATTTCAACCGAACAGAGTATTCCGGCGGGGTGAAATGGCCGGATTTCCTGATCCAGACGCTCGGTCTGGACTTTTCCGCGCCCTACGGCATCTTCCGGTCCCGCGCACGCGTGGATAGCGCTTTGCTCAACGACTCCCGGCAATTCTACCGCAGCATCATACAGGAGATGATCGAAACGCCCATTCGGTCCGGCATCATCCCCTCCCAAACGGCGCGCTATGCCTTCTCGACCTATTGGGAAACACTGGATTTCTCCAAACGGGGCAGCACCTCACCAACCCGGCCAAACCCGGATGACCGCGATATCGCCATTGGTCTGACCTTGCTGACCAATACGCGCCTGCCGCTTCCGCCCCGGGCATCCAATTTCACGTTTTATCTGCGCCAGACGTCCCGCATGAGCGACACGGAACTGGCCGGCATTCTTCTGACACGTCTGGGGGATCTGGAACCTTGGGACGAACAGGATGGGCTCCGCCGCAATAGCGCCAATACCGCCCGCCGGATGCTGTCCAAACTGCCCCCCGAGGCCATGCTTCCCCATTATGACAAGATGCTGCGCGCGGCGGAAAACCCGTTATCTTATGCCTACGAAGTCGAGGCGTCCTTCCTGCAGAACCTTTACATCTTTGGCCCCGATGGGGTTGCGCCGCTGATGAAGATGGTCGAGGACGCAATCCGCGACAAAAAAAGGAGCGTCTACGACACGGGCATGGAGGGCTTGTATTGCTTGCCGCCGTTGAACGCAGAGGATCGCCTCGCGCTGCTCGATATCCTCTACCGCTCCAAGTGGACTTGGTACGACACGTTCTTTCGCAACAAGGCCGCCTATGTGTTGATCAAGGCGGGATATACCGCCGAAACCCTGTGGCCCCTGATAAACAAGGAAAGCTTCGACCGCTTCCGGACAAAAGAAGACTTCTTTGAGGAGTTCAATAAGGTAGTGGGGAGAACAAAAAGACTTTGCCCATAGCCTGAGGCACGCCGCTCTACCCGCCCAGCGTCACGTTATGCCCGTAGATCCAGTCGAACCGCCCCAGCATCGCCCTCGGCGCCAGCCGCCCGGCGACCCGCAGCGCGTTATGGCCTAAGAAACGGGCGACCGGGTTGGCGTAGTGGTAATTGCGCGCGTTCTTGCTGGCGGCGTCGACAATGCGCGCGACCCGGTGGCGGCGCCGCGCCTGATACAACGCCGGACCGTCCACCATCCCCTGCTTCGACAGGCAATCCGCCAGCACCCAGGCATCCTCCAGCGCCATCACCGCGCCCTGCGCCATGAAGGGCAACGTCGGATGCGCCGCATCGCCGAGCAACACGCCCGCGCCCCGGTGCCATTGTTCCGCAACCTCGTGCCGGAACAAGCCCCAGATATGCACCTCCTCGACCTGCTCCAGAAGCCGCGCCGTATCCGGAGCAAAACCCGCAAAGGCCCGGCGCAGATTGTCCGGGTCATCGGCGTTGAACCAGCCCTCCTCGGCCCATTGCGCCCGCTCCTCCACCGCAACAAGGTTCAGCACCTCGCCGCCGCGCAGCGGATAGGTCACCAGATGCCGCCCCGGCCCCATGCGCACCTGCGCTTCCGGCGGCGCGCGCCCATCGCCGGGCAACAAGGCCCGCCACGCCACCTGCCCGGTGAAAAACGGCTCCCGGCGCCCGCAAATCTCCGGCCGGACCACCGAATGCAACCCGTCCGCCGCAACCAGAAACGGCACCTCGCGCTTGGTCGCATGGTCGATGGTCAACTCCGCCCCGTCCTCGCGCACCGCAACCTGCGTCACCCGAACCCCGGTCTCATAGGTCACACCGGACGCCACCGCCCCCTCGACCAGCATGTCCAACAAATCCGCCCGGTGGAAAAACAGATACGGGTCCTGCGGGCGGTGCCGCGCCATGTCGAGATACAACACCGCGCGTCCCGATGGCCCGTCAATCAGCCGAACCCCGCGCGCCGAAACCGAGCGCTCCCGCGCCGCCTCCGCCAGCCCCAGCGCATCGAGAACCCGAACCCCGTTCGGCCCGATCTGCAACCCGGCCCCAACCTCCGAAATCGCCGGCGCCTGCTCCAAAAGCCGCACATGCGCCCCGCGCCGCGCCAAGGCCGTCGCCGCCGCAAAACCGCCAATCCCGCCACCCAAAACAGTAACTTCCCGACCCTTCAAATGATTTTTGCGCATGTTTCCCCCAATTTTGCCCCACTATAGCGTTTGACGAAATACTTGATACACAAAGCATCCCTTAACGCGCTTAAAATCTTCGTTTTCAGGCAGCATCAAGGAATTCACGTTCTTCGCATAACGCTTTAAACCGCGTCCCATGCACGGGGGCAAGGCAAACACTCCGGTTTGGCGCCGCTCAAGGGACCCAACACCCCGCTCAACGCCCCTCCTGCCGAAATCCCTGCTCCGGAACAATGGAAATATCGGTCAGGCCAAACCCCCAGCTTGTTTCGCAGCTCACCCCCTCCATAACCACAAAAAAGGAAGAAAAAACGGATAAAGCTCACCGTTATCATAGGCCGCAATGATCGGATAGGCACTGGCCAGCAACGCTCCACACGTCCCCACCGCCAGCAGCGACGTAACCCAGCCGGACCGTGACAAAACACGCAGCCCCCAAGCGACGAAAAGAAAAAGCGCCGCCCCCAAAATCACCGCATTCAACAGGAAAGGGGGCCAAAACAGGGTATTCTTGATGCCAAGATAGGCGAGGTGTATCTCTATTCCCGGACGATAGGTAAAAGGAAACCCGACAAACCGAAGGGTCTTGCGAGTTTCCGGGTCAAAGCAATCCAGCACCTGCAGGTTAGGTGCCACGACAGTAAGCAAGCCCCCAAGCGCAATGGATAAAAAGATCGCAACGATAAATCGGGGAACGCTCATGCAATATCATCCCCGCGCTCAAGGCGGTGCCCGTCCAGCCCCCGCGCACGCCGCGCCTTCTCCGCCTTCTCAGCCTGTTTCTGCGCCTTGCTGCGGCCAAATTTGACCGCGTTTTCTGAGGCGCGGGCGGATTTCTCTGCCCGCGCTTTTTGTTTGCGAAACCGGTTCAGGTTGACGGGTTTCGCGCTCATTTCAGCGCTTCGGACCGATCATGTCTTCCGGGCGCACCACGGCGTCGAAAGTGGCCTCGTCGACAAAGCCGAGCGCGATGGCCTCTTCCTTTAGGGTGGTGCCGTTTTTATGCGCGGTCTTGGCGACTTTGGTGGCGTTGTCATAGCCGATGGTCGGAGCAAGCGCTGTGACCAGCATCAGGCTTTCCTTCATCAGCTTGTCGATGCGCGGCTCATTGGCCTTGATGCCCGATAGCATCCGCTCGGTGAAGCTGTCCGCCGCGTCGCCCAGCAGTTGGATCGACTGCAACAGGTTGTAACTCATCATCGGGTTGTAGACGTTCAGCTCGAAATGACCCTGCGAACCGGCGAATTTGATCGCGGCGTCGTTGCCCATCACATGCGCGGCGACCTGTGTCAGCGCTTCGGCCTGTGTCGGGTTCACCTTGCCCGGCATGATCGACGAGCCCGGCTCGTTTTCCGGCAGGATCAGCTCGCCAAGGCCCGAGCGCGGGCCGGAGCCGAGCAGGCGGATGTCGTTGGCGATCTTGTAACAGGAGCCGGCGACGGTGGCCAAAGCGCCGGACATGAAGACCATGGCGTCATGGGCGGAAAGCGCCTCGAATTTGTTGGGCGCGGTGACGAAAGGCAGGCCGGTGATGCGCGCCATGTTGGCGGCAACCTCTTCGCCCCAGCCGGGACGGGTGTTCAGCCCGGTGCCCACGGCCGTGCCGCCCTGCGCCAGCTCGTAAATCCCCGGCAACGCGGCCTCAACCCGGGCAATCCCCTGCCGGATCATATGCGCATAGCCGGAAAATTCCTGCCCCAGCGTCAGCGGGGTGGCGTCCTGCGTATGGGTGCGGCCGATCTTGATGATGTCCTTGAACTCTTCCGACTTGGCCTCCAGCGCCGCCGCCAGCTTGTTCAGCCCCGGCAGCAACACGTCGCGCACGGAGGTCGCGGTGGCGATGTGCATGGCGGTGGGGAAAGTGTCGTTCGAGGACTGGCCCATGTTGCAATGGTCGTTCGGATGCACCGGATCTTTCGAGCCGATCACGCCGCCGAGAATCTCAATCGCGCGGTTGGCGATCACCTCGTTGGCGTTCATGTTGGACTGGGTACCCGAGCCGGTCTGCCATACGACCAGCGGGAAATTGTCGTCAAACTTCCCGGCAACCACCTCGCCCGCCGCCTGAATGATGGCATCGGCACGCGTGGCGTCAAGCGCCCCAGCGGCCTTGTTGGCCTCGGCACAAGCCTGTTTGATCACGCCGAGCGCGCGCACGATGGCCACCGGCTGCTTCTCCCAGCCAATCGGGAAATTCATCAAGGAGCGCTGCGTCTGCGCGCCCCAATACTTGTCGCTGGGCACTTCCAGCGGACCAAAGCTGTCGGTTTCGGTGCGGGTGTTGGTCATGTTCGGCTCTCCCATAAGGCTCTGAAACAGTTGCCCTAGGTGTTAGCCAAACCCGCGCGGCGTTGCAATCCGGTGAGCGCAAACACTCCCCAACCGCGCCGAGCGCCTCCCCCGTCAGAGCCCCAACCAAAGCATGACAAAAGGTATGAACTGCGCCACCCAAAGCGCCGCCAGCAGGCCCGCAGCAAACAAAAACCGATCCGCATAAAGCGACATCAATACCCTGAACCCATGAACGCCCTGCTCGAATGTTTGCATGTCCCACTCCTTCTTTCCCCAACCCTGCCCGCAAAATGCGACGGATTGAGACCCGAAATGTGACAAAATCAAGGCAAACGCCCCGCCTCCAACCTGCGCCCCCCCTTCTTCTTAGCAAAAATACTCCGGGGAGTCTGAGGGGCTGGCCCCTCAGCCCCGCCCTAGCCGCAAAATAGATCGTTGCTCAGTCCAAACACCATCAACGACACCACCAGCGCCAGACCAATCGCCGTCAGGATCGACAGCGCGCGCGGCGATGGCGGCTTGCCGGTCAGCGCCTCCCAGACATGGAACACCAGATGCCCCCCGTCCAGAACCGGAATCGGAAACAGGTTGATCAGCCCGATGGCGGTGGACAGAACCGCGATCAGCAGGATGAACGACATCCCCCCCTGCGCCGCCGCCGCGCCCGAGGTCTCCGCAATGCCGATCGGCCCGCGAATGTTGCAGGTCGAAATCCCGCCCGTGGCAATCTCGTAGAACCCGGTCAGCGAAACCTGAATCAGATATTTCACCTGCGTCACCCCGCCCCAAAGCGCCTCGAACAGGCCGGGGCTCTCGCGCATCGGTTCAAACAACAGCCCGCCGGAAATGCCGATCAGCCAACGGGTCTCAAAGCCCCCCTCCGGGTTCGGCAGGTCCACCCGCTTCGGCGTCAGAGCCAGCTCAAACCGCTCCCCCGCCCGGTTGACCGTCAGCGTCAGGGTCGCCCCATCGCCCGCCCCAACGATCTCGCGCAAACGCTCGAAACGGTTGATCGGCGCGCCGTCCACCGCTTCAATCAGATCCCCCGCCTGCAACCCGGCTTCCGCCGCCGGTAGCTGCGGCGTTACCGCCCCGACAAAGGCCGGATAGGGATGCGGCGCGACAATCGTGGTCACATCCCCCGCCCGGCGCACCTGCCACTCCAGCGGCGAGGCATCCGGCAGCGTATCGACAAAGGCACCAAACTCCGCCAGTTCCGGGATCGGGCGCCCGTCGATGGCGAGGATTTCATCCCCCGGCGCCAGCGTGCCCTCCAGCCCGTCAATGGGATACAGCCGGTCAACGGTCAGCGGATCGGTCGCGTAGCCCTGCCCCAGCGCCATCGCCGTGTAAATCACAACCGACAGGATGAAATTAGCCACCGGCCCCGCCGCCACCGTCGCCGCCCGCGCCCAGAGCGGCGCGCCGTGCATGGTGCGGCGCCGTTCCTGTTCATCCATCTGCGCCAGCGCCGCCTCGTCCGCCCCCGCGCTCGACGCATTGGCATCGCCGTGAAACTGCACATAACCGCCGATGGGCAGCGCCGCGATCTGCCAGCGCGTGCCGTGCTTATCCACCCGGCTCCAAAGCCGCGGCCCCATGCCAATGGAAAACACATCCGCCTTGATGCCGGACCAGCGCCCGACGAGGTAATGCCCCATTTCATGCACGAAAACGATCACCATCAGCGCGACGACAAAAGCCAGAACAGTGAAGGCAAACCCGCCAAAGGAAGGCAACAGCGATGCAAAGTCCACGGGAAATCCCCTTGCGATTACGTTTCCCCTGCATGTGCCGCCTTCTGGCGCGCGATGCAAGAGCGGCGTCGGGTCAGAGCGCCGCTTGCAGCAGCAAAATCGCCCCAACCGCCAGCGAAGCGCCCATCAGCGCGTCGAAACGGTCGAAAAAGCCGCCATGACCGGGGATCAGGTCGGAAGCGTCCTTCACCCCCTTGGCCCGCTTCAGCGCGCTTTCCGCCGCGTCCCCCATCTGCCCGGCAAAGGCCAGCGGCATCGACCAGACCGGCGCCATCGGCCCCACCGCGTCGATGAAGAAAAACCCGACCAACGCCGCGCCGACCCAACCGGCCACCGTACCGGACCAGGTCTTTTTCGGGCTGACCGCCGGCCAGAATTTCGGCCCGCCAACGATACGCCCGACGAAATAGCCCGCCATGTCCGAGGTGACGACAATCGCCACCAGCCACAGCACCGCCATCATCCCCTCGACCCGCAACAGGATCAGGCCAAACCCGGCAACCAGCACCCAGCCAATATAGAGCAGCGCCCGCACCCGGTCCGCCTTCTCGCCAATGGCGCCAATCGTAATCAACAGCGCACCGAGCAACGTCACCGCCTGCCAGATCGGGTTGAGCGTCATCGACGCGCCAAAGATCGACAAAGCCATCAACACCCCCAGCGGCGCCCAGAGCTTCGGGCTGTCCGGCGCCACCATGCGCAGGATTTCCCAACCAATCACCCCAACGACCAGCATGACCAGCGCCAGAATGGCATAGCCGCCCTGATAGATCGCCGCGAGGCCGATAAAGGCCAACACGACACCGGAAACCGAGCGGGTCGCGAGGTCGCCCCACTTGCCTTCGCCGCTTTTATTTTCAGAACTCATGGTTTCACCCCTCCAAATCGCCGGTCCCGCGCCCCATAGCGCTGCAAGACTTCGCCAAAAATCTCGCGGGTAAAATCCGGCCATAGCGTGTCGATAAACTCGTATTCCGCATAGGCCGATTGCCAGAGCAGGAAATTGGAAATCCGCGCCTCGCCGGAGGTGCGGATAACCAGATCCGGGTCCGGCAGCACATGGGTATCGAGATAGTGCGGCAAGGTATCCTCGCCAACATCTTCCGGCCTGAGCTTGCCCGCGGCAACATCCTCGGCCATGCGACGAATGGCGCGGCCAACCTCGTCGCGCCCGCCATAATTCATCGCAATGGTCAGATGCACACGGTCACACTCGGCAGTCAGCGCCTCCAACTCATCCATCAGCTTGCGCAGTTCCGCATCGAGCTTGAAACGGTCGCCAATGAAGCGCACCCGCACATTTTCCGCCTTCAGATCCTCCGCCTCGCGCCGGATATAGCGGCGAAACAGGCTCATCAGCCCGGCGACTTCCGTCTGCGTGCGCTTCCAGTTTTCCGTCGAAAAGGCAAAAATGGTGAGGTATTTCACCCCGTAATCCGGGCAGGCCTCAACGATTTCGCGCACCCGTTTCGCCCCGGCATGGTGGCCAAACAAACGCGGACGCCCGCGCGCCTGCGCCCAGCGTCCGTTCCCGTCCATGATAATGGCGACGTGACGCGGCCCGTCTTCGACCGCACCGTCCGCCCCGCCGTCCGTTCCCGTATCCGCCGACACTTGCGCCGGGGCATCCTTGGCCTTGCGTTTGAACACGTCCCGCCCCTGTCGGCTGCGCAGATCAGACCTGCATGATTTCTTCTTGCTTGGCCTCAAGCGCCTTGTCGACATTGGCGACGTAGGTATCGGTCAGTTCCTGAATGCTGTCCTGCCAGAAACGCTGGTCGTCCTCACTCATGCCGTCCTTGTGCTTCTTGACATCTTCCATCCCGGCATGACGCACATTGCGCACGGCGATGCGGGCGCTTTCGGCATATTGTGCGGCGACCTTGGTCAGCTCGCGGCGGCGCTCTTCATTGAGTTCCGGGATCGGCAGCATGACGATGGTGCCGTTGGTCTGCGGGTTGATCCCCAGCCCCGATTCCATGATCGCCTTCTCCACCTTCTGCACCAGCGACTTGTCCCAGACATTGATCGTCACCATGCGCGGCTCCGGCACATTCACCGTGCCCACCTGATTGAGCGGCGTCTGCGACCCGTAGGCGTCCACCGTGATCGGCTCCACCATCGACGCCGAAGCCCGCCCGGTGCGCAGCGACTGAAACTCATGCCGCAACGCCTCGATCGCGCCTTTCATCCGGCGTTCCAGATCGTCCATATCCAGTTCAAATTCTTCACCAGCCATATCTCTGCTCTTCATCGCTCTTCATCATGGATTTTCCCTGATATAGCCGAGGTCGCGGGGACTGTATAGGGCGCGAATGCACCAAGCCGCCATTCCCCCGCCATACGCTCACTCCAACCCCGCCTCATAATGACACAGTGGCGGGCGAAGCTGCCCCTTCTCGCGCCAGGTCATGCCAACGCGCCACCCCGCCGCCATGGCAATGAAATCCATCTCGAACCACTGCCAGGCATTGATCTCCTGCGCCGGTTCTGACCCGTCCGCCGCCCCCTGCTGGCGCGCGGTGATCATCGCAGCGTTAGGGTCGATCATTCGCGCATCGCAAGACGTGCCCGCCCCCACCGCCCGGATATATTCGTCAAAATTCGCGTCGGTGAGGAAGGTATGGCTGCGCGCAATCTCCGCCGCATTGGGCACCCTGGCGCATTCCCCGGCCATGACCTGAAACCCCACCGGGGTGAAAAAGGGTTCGGGGCCGAAAAAGCGTATCTCCCCCGACAGGATGCCCGACGCCAGAAAGCGGATGTAATCCCTGAAGTCAGTGTCTGGCCGCCCGGCCCGGTGCCAGCTTTCAAATTCCTCCCCCAGCGCGGTCAGAAAACACCCATACTCGCCAAACTCCTCAGCGAAGTGGTCAATCGGCGTGGTTACCGCAACGATCTCGGGATCAGAAACCGACCACGGGCTGTCGATCTTCGGCAGGCGAATCTGACAGACTTCGGCATCCAGCACCACAAACACCCCCTCGCGTCGGGCCTGTCCCTGCTCCAGATAGGCCTCCACCGCCGCCCGCAGCGCCGCCGGGTCCAGCCCGCCCTGCTCCGCCGCCACCAGAACATCCGCCGCCAGCGTGCAGCCATACCCGCCGAGAAACCCGGCATAATCCGGCGGCATTGCCCGCGCCGCCGGGGCCCCAAGCAGGGCACAGATCAGGGCAACCCGTTTCATTCGCCAACCATGGTATAGGTGCCCTCACCGGACAGAATGGTGCGCAGCCCGCCCGGCTCATCGAGAGAAAACACGATGATCGGCAGGTTGTTGTCACGCGCCAGCGCAATGGCGGAAGCGTCCATCACGCCGAGGCGCTTGGCCAGGGCCTCGTCGTAGCTCACCTTGTCATAACGCTTGGCGTCGGGGAATTTCACCGGATCCTTGTCATACACCCCGTCCACCTTGGTGCCCTTGAAAATCGCCTCGCAGGCCATCTCGTTGGCGCGCAGCGTGGCGGCGGTGTCGGTGGTGAAATAGGGGTTGCCGGTGCCGGCGGCGAAAATGCAGACCCGCCCTTTCTCAAGGTGGCGCACCGCGCGGCGGCGAATATAGGGCTCGCAGACCTCATCCATGCGAATGGCGGAAATGACGCGGGTAAACACCCCCATCCCCTCCAGCGCGGATTGCATGGCCAGCGCATTCATCACCGTCGCCAGCATCCCCATGTAATCCGCCGTGGTGCGCTCCATGCCCTGCGCCGAACCGCTCAGGCCGCGGAAAATGTTGCCCCCACCGATCACCATGCAGACCTCGACGCCCAACTCCCGCACCCGGCGCACCTCTTCGGCAATCCGCTCCACCGTCGGCGGATTAAGGCCAAACCCCTGATCGCCCATCAGCGCCTCGCCGGAAATTTTCAACATCACCCGCTTGTATTTCAGTTTCGCGACATCCTTCGCCAGATCGCTCATCCGCCTGCCCCCATTGCATGTGCCAAAGTCCTGACTAAAATGGCGCAAACCCCCGTCGGGATCAACGCATAGAACGACGCGCACCCCGCTTTTTGGAGCAAAATTCACTACATGCTTGAGCAGATCGACGAAAAGGCCCGCGAGCGCGTGCAAAATGGCGCGCCGGTGCTGATCGCGGGGCCGACCGCTTCGGGCAAATCGGCGCTGGCGCTGGAAATTGCCGAACGCTTCGGCGGCGTGGTGGTCAATGCGGATGCCTTGCAGGTCTTTGCCGACTGGCGGGTGCTGACCGCGCGGCCCTCGCCTGAGGAAGAAGCCCGCGCGCCCCATGCGCTTTACGGCCATGTGCCCGGAAACAAAGACTATTCCGTCGGCCACTGGCTGCGCGACCTGACCCCGCTGCTCGACGGCAAAACGCGCCCGATCATCACCGGCGGCACCGGGCTTTACTTCGCCGCCCTGACCGAAGGGCTGGCCGAGATTCCGGCGACACCGCCGGCAATTCGCGCCGAGGCCGACCGGCGCATGGCAGACGAGGGCCGCGAAGCGCTGCTGGCGGAGCTGGACCCCAAGACCCGCGCCGCGCTCGACCCGCTCAACCCGATGCGGGTGCAGCGGGCATGGGAAGTGGCGCGCGCCACCGGGCGAAGCATGGCGCAATGGCGGGCCGAAACCCCGCCGCCGCGCCTGCCCCTGACCCAGACCGTGCCCTTTGTACTGATGCCCGACCGCGACGCCCTGCGCACCCGCATCGCAACCCGCTTTCACGCCATGCTGGCGGGCGGCGCACTGGACGAAGCGCGGGAAAACTTCGACGGCTGGTCCCCCGCCCTGCCCTCCGCCAAAGCCATCGGCGCGCGCGAATTGATGGCCCATCTGCGCGGGGAAATGACGCTGGAAGCGGCGGCGCAGGCGGCCATCATCGCCTCGCAGCAATACGCCAAACGGCAACGCACATGGTTTCGCGCCCGGATGGGGGGATGGAATCACATCGTGCCGCCCCTCTGACCCGCCACGCCCGCGCAATGTTCGAAAAGTGCAACCCGTGGCGCATCGGATACACTCGCCCCCCAAGCGCGGTTTTCCCGCAGCTTATCCACAGAAAACCGCCCCGCCCTGTGGATAAGTCCGGCGACTTTGCGCCGAAAACCCGTTAGAAATCCCTCACCGCCGCGACATCCGGGCCAAACCGGAGCCGGTGCGGCGAAAGGGATGGAACCAGGGATACTCAGAATGAACACCGCAAAACTCGCCTCACCGTTTCGGGTTCTGCCGCTGGCGCGGCTGGCACGGGGCGGGCGCTGGCGAACGGAAGCCATGCGGTCTTACGGCGCTCCGGTGCTGCTCTGGTTCACCCGCGGTCAGGGCCGCATCACCCTCAACGGCAAAACCGCCGGCTACACCGCCCATAACGCGGTCTTCATCCCCGCTGGCACCATGCACGGCTTTGAGATGAACAACATGGTGGCGGGCATGGTCGTGGTCTTCCCCGCCGGATCAGACGACGCGCTTGCCCTGCCGGAAGAGCCGGTGCATCTGCGCCTGTCGGATGTGGAGCAACACGCGGAGTTGAACCGCCTGATCGACGCGCTGTCCACCGAGTTGGAAACCGGCGCCGGACAGCTTACCGACCGCGCCCTGATGAGCCATGCCGGGCTGCTCTCGGTCTGGCTGGAACGGCAAATGGCCGCCCCGGCCGCCGAAACCGCCGAAGACGCTTCAACCCGCCTCGCCGCCGCCTTCACCGCGCTGGTAGAACAGGATTTCCACTCCACCAAAACCGTGCGCGATTACGCCAAAAGCCTCGGCGTCACCCCAACGCACCTGACCCGCGTCTGCAACCGCGCCTGCGGCCGCCCCGCCTCCGCCATCCTCGCCGACCGGGTGCATTACGAAGCCCGCCGCCTGCTCACCGAAACCCACATGCCGGTGAAAGACATCGCGCAGGCTTTGGGCTTCGCCTCCCCCGCCTACTTCACTCGCGCCTTCACCCAACATACCGGCCACACCCCGTCCGATTTCCGGCGAGGGGTCTGAAACACCCCCGCCCGCATTCTTCCGGGGAACCTCAGTCAGACAGGTCTCCGTCCTGTTCGCTGACACGCGTCAGTTTCGACCCGTTTTTAAGGATGAACTGAATCCCGTGTTCTTCTTCCCAGGTGCAGTCGCACAGGATCTGAAGATATATATCCGGCTCTGCAGACCAGAGATCCATGGTGATCACCACTTCCGTCGGAGAGATATGCTCCCAGACATCGTCTGGCGTGTTCAGGTTCCTCAAAGGCAAGAGCCGCTGGAGGGACTTTTCCATCCAGTCGGGCCGGTCTTCCTCTTCCTGATAGACCTCAATAGCCTCAAGAAGACCAACCATCTCGTTATAATCCAGCCAGTTTTGATACGCCTTCTGCGCCATTTCCTTCTTCAGACCTGCATCAAAATTGAAGAAGCGCTCCAACGCCCGGTCCCCCGCTTCAACCGTCAGGTTTTCGCAATCGTTAAACTGCCAGAGATAGGCAACTTTCGCGCCATTGAAGAAGGGCGTTTCCGTTGGACGACTGACCAAATCCGGCGGGTTCAGCCAAGAAAGGAACTCACAAGGCTCCAAAGCCCCCACAATCCGGGATTTGACGCGTGTCTTGTCCATAGCTCAACCCTCGCGCGCCCGTGATGAGAAGTCAACATCTACTACAGAGTAACCCATCGCGGCACGACCTACGATATCGCAGGCGACATCAAGGGCGTATTCAGCGGCGCCGATCCGCTGCATGACATCCGACGGAGACAGCTTCGGTGAGAGCGACAGCAGCATTTGGACATGCCCCCACGCCAATACACCTTTGACGATATGCACGCCCATCTCGTTTCTAATCTACCGGATGCTCGCGCGGATCAAACTCTGCAATACCTTGTCGCGGTATTTTGTGGCACACACGACGTAAAGCCAGTGATGGAAACGCATGTACGCGGATGATGCGGAGTAGCACGTGATCTTCCCTCACCCTTCCCGATATGCCACAATTCCCCTGCGTCCGGGAAAATGGGCGCAGGAGCCATTGGAAGGGAAAATATGAAATACACCATCACCACCGCAGCGCTCGCTGCCCTTGCCTTGTCCGGCTGCATGACGCTGACCGAAGCCGAGAAAGGCCTCAAAAATCAGGAGCGGCTGGAGCAAATGGTTAACAGGGCGCGAAATCTGCCCCGTACGACCGAACAACCCCCTGCCGGCACCAGCGCAACCTATCACGGCTTGGCCGGTCTCGCGATCTACAACCAACCCGCCGCCGATGAAACCGCCCTTTTCATGGTCGGCGACATGGAAATGACTGCGACGTTTGCTGAGGATGGAAACACCATCTCGGGCAGTGTTTCAGACTTGTTCGGCGGCATCACCAACGAGGTTTACGGCGACGGTATCTACCCAACCCCGTTCGGTGCCGACGCGACCGGAGCGACCGGCGCCCTGATCCTTGCTGGTACGATCGACGATATGTGGATAGACGGCACGGTTGATGGGAGCATAACCCATCGTGACACGACTTACGATATCGCAGGCGACATCAAGGGCACCTTCAGCGGCGCCGATGGAACTCCCGGCACACCGCATGTGCGCTTCTATGAGGACCAAAACGGCACACACGTCACCGCTACTACCGAAACGGAAACTTACGAAGCGACTACCCTCGGCGCGGGCATAAAACAATAATCCCCAACAACAAAACCGCCCGGATTTCCGGGCGGTTTTTCTTCATTCACTACCTTAACTTGCCGCAGCAAGCCGCTGACCTTGCTTTAGAAATGCACCGAGCGCGTTGTGCCGGGGATTTCCAGCGGCGGGGCGAATTTGGTCAGGTTGATGCCTTCCACGGCCTTTGTGTATTCCTCCAGCGTCGGGGTGCGGCCGAGGATGGCGGAAAGCACGACCAGCGGGGTCGAAGCGAGCAGGCTTTCGCCCTTCTTCTCCGGCAAATCGCCGACGACGCGGCCTTGGAACAGGCGGGTCGAGGTAGCGAGAACCGTGTCGCCCTTCTCCGCCTTCTCCTGGTTGCCCATGCAGAGGTTACAGCCGGGGCGCTCGAGATAGAGGATATTCTCATACTCGGTGCGCGCCTTGGTTTTCGGCATCATATCGTCGAACTCAAAGCCGGAATAGCGCTCAAGAACCTCCCAATCGCCCTCCTCTTTCAACTCATCGATGATGTTATAGGTCGGCGCAGCAACCACCAGCGGCGCCTTGAATTCAACCTTGCCGGTCTCCTTCTCCAGATTCTTTAGCATCTGCGCCACGATCTTCATGTCGCCCTTATGCACCATGCAGGAACCGACAAAGCCCAGATCGACCTTCTTCTCGCCCTTATAGTAGGAAATCGGGCGGATGGTGTCGTGGGTATAGCGCTTGGAAACATCGGCGTTGTTCACGTCCGGGTCGGCGATCATCGGCTCGACGATCTCGTCGAGATCAACCACCACCTCGGCGAAATATTTCGCGTTGTCATCCGGGACCAGCGCCGGTTTCTCGCCGGAACGGATCTCGGCAATACGCGCATCCGCCTTGTTGATCAGGCCCTGTAGGGTCTGGGCCGGGTTGTCCATGCCCTTGTCGATCATGATCTGGATGCGCGATTTGGCCAGTTCAAGGCTCTTGATCAGGGTGTCGTCCTGCGAAATACAGATCGAGGCTTTCGCCTTCATCTCGGCGGTCCAGTCGGTGAAGGTGAAGGCCTGATCCGCCATCAGCGTGCCGATATGCACCTCGATGACCCGGCCCTGAAACACGTTGTCGCCGTGCTGCTCGAGCATCTGTTTCTGCGTCGCATGCACCACGTCGCGGAAATCCATATGCTCGGCCATCTTGCCCTTGAAAGTCACCTTGACCGATTCCGGGATCGGCATTGAGGCCTCGCCGGTCGCCAGCGCCAGCGCCACCGTGCCCGAATCCGCCCCGAAGGCCACGCCTTTCGACATGCGTGTGTGGCTGTCGCCGCCGATGATCACGTCCCAGTCGCTGACCGTGATGTCGTTCAGCACCTTGTGGATCACGTCGGTCATCGCCGGATACACGCCCTTGGGGTCGCGTGCCGTGATCAGGCCGAACTTGTTCATGAAGGCCATCAGTTTCGGGATGTTGGCCTGTGCCTTGAGGTCCCACACAGAGGCGGTGTGACAGCCGGACTGGTAAGCGCCGTCGAGGCTGGGCGACACCACGGTCGCCGCCATGGATTCCAGCTCCTGCATGGTCATCAGGCCGGTCGTGTCCTGCGAGCCGACGATGTTGACCTTGACGCGCACGTCAGACCCCGCATGCAGAACCTTGCCCGGCGTGGTGCCGCGCGCATTGGCGTTGAAAATCTTCTCAACCGCTGTAAGCCCCTGACCTTCATGGGAAATTTCCCGCGACGGCGCGAAGGCGGATTTCAGCTCCTGCCCCAGCGCTTCCGCCGCAAAGGTTTGCAGCTTCTTACCAAAGACCACCGCGTAAGACCCGCCGGCCTTCATGAACTCGACCTTCTGCGGCGTAAACGCGGCGGAGACATCCACCAATTCCTTGGTGCCTGTCTCGTCGTAGAGCTTCTTGTCCTTCGAGTTGATGATCAGCACCGTGCCGGTATCGACCGAATAGGCCTGCTCCAAAATCGGGTCGCCATCGTTGTTCAGGATCGGGTTGCCATCGGCGTCGAGTTTCTTGACCCAGTTTTTCAGGTCCAGCCCGATGCCGCCAGTCACGCCGACCGTGGTCAGAAAGATCGGCGAAATGCCGTTGGTGCCCGCCACGACGGGCGCATAGTTGACGAAAGGCACATAGGGGCTGGCCTGTTTGCCGGTCCACAGCGCCACGTTGTTGACGCCCGACATGCGCGACGATCCCACGCCCATCGTGCCCTTTTCCGCAATCAGCATGACGCGGGCATCCGGGTGCGCCTTTTGCAGCGCCACGATCTCCTGCTGCGCTTCCGGCGAGATCATACATTTGCCGTGCAATTCGCGGTCGGAACGCGAATGCGCATCGGCGCCGGGGGAAAGCAGGTCGGTGGAAATATCGCCCTCAGCGGCGATATAGGTCACCACCTTGATCTCTTCCTCAACCTCCGGCAGCTTGGTGAAAAATTCTGCCTTGGCGTAGCTTTGCAGGATGTCTTCCGCCACCGCATTGCCCGCTTTATAGGCGTCTTCCAACCGGTCCATGTCGGCTTCATAGAGGAAAACCTGCGTCTTCAGCACCTCGGCCGCCTGCGCCGCAATCCCCGCATCGTCGCCCAGAGCGAGGTCCAGAAGCACGTCCATCGACGGGCCGCCCTTCATGTGCGACAGGTATTCAAACGCGAGGTCGCGGGTGATTTCCGGCACCTCTTCCTGCCCGAGAATAATCTCTTTGAGAAATTTCGCCTTCACCTCGGCGGCAGCGGTCGTGCCCGGCAAGGTGTTGTAAACAAAGAAGTTCAGCGCCGCCTCGCGCGCATCACTGCCCGTATCCTTGATCAATTCGATCAGTTCGGCCTCAAGCTCGCCGCTGTCGATCGGCTTGGGGTGCAACCCCTCGCCCTTGCGCGTTTCGATTTCGGCTAGATAATCCGTGTAGAGGCTCATGGCATTCGGGTCCCGTGACTGTTGGCGATAAGGCCGGGTCGCGGTTGCTGGCGGGCCCGGTCTGGCTTGCTGTATACCGTTGTATGCCAAGCCGCCAGGAGGTGCAAGCCCCCCGCGGCAGACGGAACCCGGAGAAGCAACAAGGCGCGCATCCCCGGTGCGGCAGCTCCAAAATTCCTGCCAAAATCCCTTGCTGCGAAACTTTTTCTGCAAATTTTGCAAAAAATGTGAATCGGTTAACCTTCCGTTAACCTTTTAGTCGCAAAGTGAGGGGGCAAGAGACGGAATCAGGTGTTACGTGGATTTATTCCCTTCCCCCCACCCCCTCACCCCACCCCGAAGCGAGGAAGATGTGATCGCCTGGCTCCGGCTCTTGCGCTCCGGCCGCGTTGGGCCGCGCAATTTCCGCAAACTGATCGCAAAACATGGCGGTGCCGCCGGAGCATTGGCAGCGTTGCCCGCGCTGGCCTCCGCCAAGGGGCTGCGCTCTTACAAGATATGCCCGCGCGAAGTCGCGGCGGCGGAACTGGCGGCAGCGCGGCGGATCAGCGCGCGATTCGTGCCGTTGGGCAGTCGGCTCTATCCGCCCGCGCTGGCCCAAATCCCCGACGCCCCGCCCTTCCTCTGGGCGCGCGGCAATCTCGCCCTGCTGGCCCGGCCAAAACTCGCCATGGTCGGCTCGCGCAACGCCTCGTCCCTCGGCCTGCGCATGGCGCGCAAACTGGCGGCGGACCTCGCCAAAGCCGGGCAGGTTGTGGTCTCCGGGCTGGCGCGCGGCGTAGATACGCAGGCGCATGAAGCGGCGCTGGAAGGCGGCACCATCGCGGTGGTGGCTGGCGGCGTAGACGTGGTTTACCCGGCAGAAAACGCCCGACTGACCGCCGAAATCGCCGAACGCGGGTTGATTCTGTCGGAAGCGCCGATGGGCTGTCGCCCACAGGCACGCCATTTTCCCGCCCGCAACCGCATCATCTCCGGCCTCTGCCCCGCCACCATCGTCGTCGAAGCCGCCGCCCGCTCCGGTTCGCTGATCACCGCGCGCAACGCAGGCGAACAGGGGCGCGAGGTGATGGCGGTGCCGGGCCACCCCTTCGACAGCCGCGCCTCCGGCTGCAACCTGCTCTTACGCGACGGCGCGACCCTGATCCGCAACGCCCGCGACGTGCTGGACGCCTTGCCGGACCATGCGAACATTGCCGAAATCCCCGCCGAAACCGCCGATGTTACCCCCGCCGCCCGGCCCGCCGCTCAACCCACGGCCCGACCTGCCACCCAACTCACGGCCCAGCCCGCCGCCGACCGCATTATCGAGCGCGCCCAAACCACCGATCCCTACCGGCAGGACCGCCGCAGCCTTGCCGAAACCGCCAGCCTGCACAGCCAGATCCTCGCCAGCCTCACCAGCGCCCCAATGCCGGAAGACGCCCTGCTGCGCGACCTGGGCCAGCCGGTGCAAGACGTGCTGGCGGAACTGACCAACATGGAACTGGAAGGACGCATCGAGCGCCAGGAAGACGGCCGGCTGATCAAACTGCCCTGACCGCGCGCCATTTCGCGTTTTTCGACTTATTGTTCTAAATGTTATGGGTCATGCCTAGCTGAGCGGGTTTTCCCGGAGGTATCGTAGCAGCATCTTTGGCTTATCGGAAGCGCGGTGATTGTAGCGCCATTCGGTCTCTTTCAGGTGCAGGTGAAACGTGTGTTTCGGCAGCCCCTTGA
>PDWI01000410.1_pt1 | contig 83851 bp, 111 predicted proteins | sample 1430891 | NCBI WGS metagenome assembly PDWI01 (sample SAMN01162508, study PRJNA174530) | Oral metagenome, whole genome shotgun sequencing project. | biome: Marine environment; feature: Marine mammal; material: Swab sample of the gingival sulcus; isolation source: swab sample of gingival sulcus... | reverse complement strand
GATGACTTCTTGTTCGGGACGCGCCATTTTCACGCCCAACGAGCCGGCAATCTCGTAGCCCATGCAAGAAAAACCGTAATCCATGTGGTAATTGCCCACACCGTCAGCGCGCCACAATTTGTGCAATTCTGCTGGTAGCGTACCTGCGGCACAAACGACAATATCGTTTTGTGGCGAGTTGTCGGTGCTGTCGCGCACCGCGCCGATGACTTCGGCATCGTAAGGCAAACAATTTTCGGGTTTGTTGGTGGTGAGCTCATCAACGCGAGCGCGCCATTTATCGGCGAGGGTGGCGCTTTTCTCGCTCCAAGCCGCGTCGATATTGTCAAAGTCCACGGCGAGCAATTGTTCCAAACTCAATTTGGCATCGCCCAACAACACTTGCGCGCGCAAACGCGTGGCATCGAGTGGCGAGACATTCAACGCCAAAACATCGGCTTGCGAGAACAAAGCGTTAGAGCCGCTAGTAAAGTCTTGCATGCGCGTGCCGACCGCGATAATCAAGTCGGCCTCTTTCGCCAAGTCGTTAGCCGCCGATGAACCCGACACGCCAATCGAGCCGACATGGTATTGATGCGCCCACGAAATGGCACTTTGTCCGGCTTGGGTTTCGGTGACGGGTAGTTTATTTTTGCTAATAAATTGTTCTAAAACGCTTTCTGCACCACTGTATAACACACCGCCACCACTGATGACTAACGGCTTTTTCGCGGCTTTGATGCGCGCAATGGCATCGGCAATATCGCGTTTATCGGCGGCACTTCTGCGAATGCGTAGCGGTTCGGGGTGGAAAAAGTCTTCGGGATAATCGTAGGCAATGGCTTGCACGTCTTGGGGAATCGCCAAAGTCACAGGGCCGCATAAAACGGGGTCGGTCAACACCGCCATAGCGCGTGGCAAAGCATTTAACAACTGCGCGGGGTGGGTGATGCGGTCGAAATAGCGCGACACAGGGCGCAAGCAGTCATTGATATTGACATCGCCCGAGCAGAAATCTTCGGTTTGTTGCAGCACGGGGTCGGGGCCGCGGTCGGTGAAAATATCGCCTGGCAACAACAACACCGGCAAGCGGTTGACGTGGGCAAGCCCTGCCGCCGTCACCAAGTTCGCCGCCCCCGGCCCGATAGAAGTCGTCACCGCCATGATGCGGCGGCGCATATTGGCTTTGGCGTAGGCGATAGCGGCGTGCGCCATGCCTTGTTCATTGTGACCGCGCAACACGGGGAAACCTTCGGGGCGCAAGTCGCGCTTGACATCAGCGTCTTTGTATTCCGATAGGGCTTCGCCCAAGCCACAGACGTTGCCGTGTCCGAAAATTGCCCAAGTGCCAGCGACAAAATCGTGCAAACTGCCGTCGTCGTCTTCGATTTGAATAGCGGCTAGGTAGCGCGCTAGGGCTTGCGCCATAGTTAGGCGAATGGTGTTTTGTTTTTTGTTCATTGTCGTCTCTCTCAATATATTATGTAGGGTGGGTTAGCGAGGTACGAGCGTAACCCACCGCACAGCCAACGGTGGGTTACGCTCCACATCTATCAACAGCGCTTCGCTTGTCGCTAAATGTGGAGCTAACCCACCCTACGATTAAGCTTCACGGCGCGCCAACCACGCCTCAATCAAGCGGCTAAAGTTGCCGCTAATCTGCGCTTTAGCTTGTGCCTCTTCAATCTCGCCCGATAACAGCTGTTCTAGCGGCTGTTGCCAGACGGTGCGGCCAATCATAAAGCCTTTAACAATCGGGTGTTGCGCGGCTTTAAAGTGCGCTATTAATTCGGCTTCGGGTTGGTTTAAGCCCAACATCACCGCACCGCGACAATACGGGTCGTGGCGTTCAATCAGTTGTGATAACTGCTCCCACGATTCGGCGCGCATGCCAGCGAGTTTCCACCAATGCGGCTTAATGCCCAAATTATAAAAACGCGACACCGAGCGCAAGACAATGCTGTCTTCGTCTGTGTCTTTGGCGCTTGCCGGCAATTCGCGCGGTGCGATGACTTCTAGTAGCAATTCGTGCCCTGATTTTCGCACTGCCTCCCACAACTCTTGCACGCGTTTTTCTTGCTCTAAACGCATTGCGATTGTGTCTTCGGGGTGATAGAAAACCAAACACTTAACGACCTGCTCGCGCGGAATGGCGCTTAATTGCGAGGCCAAACTGTCGGTGCCGTCAAAGCACAGAGGGCGCGAACTGGGTTGTTCGACAGGGCGGCCGACCCACCACGCTGGACTGCGTTCTGTGGCGTCGGAAAGCACTTGTTTGGCATAAGTATTATCGGCGAGCAAGCCTAATTTGCCTCTGACGGCGGGGATTTTTTCCTCGGTGTCTTCCAAGGCGGCAAAAATCAAGTCCTTGAGTCTGTTAATATCCTTAATCGGGTAGCCGTAACGCAACGCCAAGTCCTCAAATTGACTGCGGTGGTCGAACGCCAACACGCACAATTCGTCCCACTCGCGACGTTTTAAGCTGACGCGGTGCAGGTGTTGCAGGTGTTCGTCCAAGTCGGGGCGCGAGCCGCCTTTTTCTAGCCAATAGTACAACTCATCGTGGGTCGGCATGGCAGGCGCACAGCCGTGACGCGAGACGACAATCGCACCGCAAACATTGGCGATGCGCGTGGCTTCTTCGTAGGATTTACCGCTAATCAAGCCGTACAACAACCCCGAAGCAAAGGCATCACCTGCGCCCAAGACGTTCATGACTTCGATGCGCTCGCCGGCATAAATTGGCAAGCTGTCCAAATCGTCGGGAATGTCGCCGTCTAAAATTTGACAGCCCAATTCGCCGCGCTTGAGCACGAATACGCCGTCGGTGACTTCGCGGACTTTTTTCAGAGAGGCGACCACGTCATTTTCTACGCCGCCGGCTATCATAAATTCTTCTTCGGTGCCGATAATTAAATCAAATAATGGCAGTTGTTCTTGCAAATGCTGACTGACGCGGTCGCTGGCGATGTAGCGCGTTTCGCCGTCCCCCGTGCTCGTCAAGCCCCACAACACGGGGCGGTAGTCGATGTCGATAACGGTTTTCGTGCCGGCTTCGCGCGCGGCAAGCAGGGCTTTGCGCGATGCGCCTAGGACTTTTTCCGTGGATAAGTGCGTGCCGGTAATCAATAAGGCTTTGCACTGCTTGACAAAATCGCTGTCGATGTGCTCGGCGGCCAACGCCATATCGGCACAGTCGCGGCGGTAGAACAGCAGGGGAAATTGTTCTTGGTCTTTGAGCGCCAACAACACTAAACCCGTTAAGCGTTCGGGGTCGATGCTGACTTGCGAGGTGTCACAGCCTTCGTTTTCCAGTGTTTGCGTGAGGTAGCGCCCCATTTGCTCGTTGCCCACGCGCGAAATCATGGCGCTTTTTAAGCCCAGTCGCGCCGTGCCAAAAGCGATATTGGCGGAACTGCCACCTAAGTATTTGTTAAAACTCGGGGTGTTTTCCAAGCCCACGCCAATGGTCTCGCCGTATAAATCGACGGCCAAACGCCCCAAACAGGCGAGGTCATAAGGGCGGTCGCTAGGAAATTGAATGGGAGTGGTGAGTTGTGTCATGCGATTTTCCTCGTTAATTTTAATAGTTGCTATTGTAGCTTTTTGGAAATTTTATTTCAAACAAATTTTATGGAAAATTGGTTTGACATTTGACCGAATAATTCGCTATACTTTGCATAAGCAAATTCGCTTACCTATCAATAGATAATAGATTATTTCCTAAGGAGAATTTACCCATGACTATGAAAAAAATCGCTCTTGTTGCCGCTATGACAGCCGGCCTAACGCAATCCGTAATGGCCAAAGAAGTGGTTGTCGGTGGCGCTATTTCTAGCTTTGCCGACAAGTGGCTAACCTACGTTTTAGACAGTATGTCAGAAGTCGATAAAGCCAACGACGACATGAAAATCGTTTTTGCCGATGCCAACAACGACTCTGCCAAAATGATTGCCAATGTCGAAAACTTTATCGACCAAGGCGTTGACGTGGTCGTTCTTCACCCCATTGACCGCCAAACTGTCAAGCCGATTGCTAAAAAATTGAAAAAAGCCGGCATTCCTTTGGTTATCGTCAACCGCCGTCCGTTTGATAAGGATATGGATTTAGTGGCCTCTTATGTCGGCTCAAAAGAAGTTGAAGCCGGCCGCATCCAAGGTGAATTTGTTGCTAAGACCTTGGGTGACAAAGAAGGCCGCGTCGGTATTCTCATGGGACCACTCGGTTTGGACGCGCAAATCAACCGCACTGGCGGCAACAAAGAAGTTTTCGACAAGTATGACAATATCAACGTCGTCATCGAGCAAGAAGGCAAATGGGAGCGCGACCGCGGTCTACAAATCACCGAAGACTGGCTACAAAGCGACAAAAAGCCTAACGTCATCACTGCCAACAACGACGAAATGGCCATTGGTGCTTTGCTTGCCGCTAACAAAGCCGGCCTCAAAGACGAAGACTTAATCATTGTCGGTATCGATGCCACACCTGACGCCTTGGAATACTTGGGCAAAGGCCTAGACGCCACGGTTTACCAAGACGCCAAAGGCCAAGGTAAAGCCAGTATCGAAGCGGCTTACAAAATCGCCAAAGGCGAAAAAGTGGCGCACGACATCAACATTCCTTTCCAATTGGTGACGGTTGACAATAAAGCTGACTTTATGCCTAAAGCCGATAAGAAAGAAGAAGCGAAAAAAGAAGCACCCAAAAAAGAAGAAGCTAAGAAAGCTGAATAATTCGGCTAGCACAATCGTAGAGACAGGGCGCGCCCTGTCTCTACTGCCTTAGCCTCACGTTAACGGTGCATGAAACGCACCCAATAAAAAAACGACAAAAACAATCAAATTAAGGGACAAGTTATGGCTAGTGATACCCAACAGACCAACGCCGACACGGCAAGCGCCGATAACGACATCATTTTAGAGCTCCAGCACATCACCAAAACTTTCCCCGGCGTCAAGGCGCTTGACGATGTTAATCTCAAAATACGACGCGGCGAAGTTCACGCCCTCATGGGCGAAAACGGCGCGGGCAAGTCCACGCTGATGAAAGTGCTGTACGGCCTCTACATTCCCGATGCTGGTGGCAAAATGTTGTTCAATGGCGAACCCTTCAAACCCAGTCGGCCAATGGATTCTATCCGCCGTGGCTTGATTATGGTGCCGCAAGAAATCAGCCCCGCCCCCAATTTAAGCATTGCCGAGAACTTTTTCTTAGGCCGAGAAATCACTAGCAAGCGCGGCTTTTTAGACAACGCCGCCATGAATGCCGCGACCGAGCAGGCTTTGCACGACTTAGGCATTACCGCCATGGACGTGACCGCCAAAATGCGCGACGTGTCCGTTGCCCACGCGCAATTGGTCGCCATTGCCACCGCCGTTTCCAACGACGCGCAAGTCATTCTTATGGATGAGCCGTCCACCTCGCTGACTGAAACCGAAGTCGAGCAACTCTATCACATCGTTGACCTGATCAAACAGCGCGGCATCGCGGTGATTTTTATCTCGCACAAGCTCGACGAAGTCTTTCGCGTCTCCGACCGCGTCTCCATTTTGCGCGACGGCCAATACGTCGGCACGCACGACACGGCCACCTTATCCAAAGACACGCTCATCGAACAAATGGTTGGCCGCAGCATGAGCGACATGTACGCCAAAGAAAGCGTGGAAATCAGCGATGAAATTTCTATGGAAGTGCGTCAATTAAGTCGCAAAGGCCGCTTTGACAACGTGTCTTTCCATGTGCGTAAGGGCGAAATTCTCGGCATTGCCGGCCTCGTTGGTGCGGGGCGCAGTGACGTGGCCGAGAGCATTTACGGCTACAAGCCGGCCGACAGCGGCGACATTTACATGCACGGCGAAAAAATCAGTATGCAATCGCCGCTTGACGCGCAAAAATACCGCATCGGCTGGGTGACGGAAGACCGCAAACTCACGGGCTTGTTCCTCAATATGAGCATCACCGACAATATCATCATGCCAGATTTGGGGCCGTATATTGAGCATTATCTTATCTCTAATGGCTTGGCGACTAAGGCGGCGGAAAAACAAAAAGATCAAATGCGCATCAAAGCCCCGAATGTCCAAGTTATTGCCGGCAATTTGTCGGGCGGTAACCAACAAAAAGTGTTGATTGGACGCGCTTTGACGCTGAACCCCGACGTGCTGATTTTAGACGAGCCGACCAAAGGCATTGATGTTGGCGCCAAAGCCGAAATTTATCGCCTGATGAGCGAACTGGCCAAGCGCGGCAAATCTATCATTATGATTTCTTCGGACATGATTGAATTGTTGGCGATGAGCGACCGCATTATGGTCATGGCCGAGGGCAAAGTCACCGGCACCCTAGATCGCGAAGAAGCCACGCAAGAGAAGATTATGCACTTAGCCTCAGAGGCCTAAGCGTAGCAAAATCGTTTGACTTTTGCTATTGCGTTGCGCTGTCTCGCCGTATTGCCATACTGTTTTCAACGGCGCGACTTGTATCAAGAGCTAAACGATTGCACTGTATTTTTGATTTTTTATTTTTAAGGAGACAACCATGTCTGATTTAACACAACGAAAACCCATAGATTACAAACAGCTGCTCAACACCTACGGCATGTTGTTGATTTTGGTTATGCTGTTTTTGGGGCTATCCATTAAGATTGACGGTTTTCTGTCAGTCAAAACCATTATGAGCATTATGGAGCAGGTGTCGATGTTCGGCATCATCTCTATCGGCGTGACTTTTGCCATTATCACCACCGGTATTGATTTGTCATCGGGTTCGGTAGTGGCGTTGGCGGCCGTGGTTGCCGCCAGCGTAGTATCGGCGGCTGACAATGTCTTTGCCGCCGCCGGTGGCTTTATGGCCGCTATCGCCGTGGGCGCGTTTTGTGGAGCGATTAACGGCGGCTTTACCGCCTATGGCAAAATCCCACCGTTTATCGCCACTTTAGGCATGATGACCATTGCCCGTGGCGCGGCGCAATTGGCCTCTAATGGCCGTCCAATTGATGCCAGCACTGACGCTTTTACTTGGATTGCCGACGTGAGCTTGTTTGGCATTCCCGGCTTGGTCTTTATTTATGCCATTGTCGTGGTTGCCTCGCACATTTTACTCAGCCGCACCAAATTCGGCCGCCACGTTTACGCCATTGGTGGCAACGTCAATGCCGCGCGCATTTCGGGCATTAGCGTTCGCAAGACCTTGATGTTGGTTTATATTTTCGCGGGTGCGTTGGCCGGTCTTGCGGGGGCGATGTTGGCGGCGCGTACTTATGCTGGTAACCCGTCTTACGGCTTGGCGTGGGAGCTAGACGCCATTGCCGCCGCGGTAATCGGCGGTACATCACTCGCTGGCGGTGTCGGTTCTGTGCCGATGTGTGTGATTGGTGCCTTGATTATCGGCACGACTAACAAAGGCTTGAATTTATTGGGTGTTAACCCTTATTGGCAACAAATTGTTAAGGGTGGCATTATCATCTTTGCGGTATTGTTGGATACTTTGAAGCGCCGCAAAGCCTAAGTTTTCAGAAGGCTTTGAATAACCGCCTACGCGTCTTAATTTCTGCGTTGCGCGGTGCTCAAAATGCGCATTTACTACGTGTAAACTCCGCTTTTTGCGCGCCGTGCGCCTTGAAATTAAGACGCTCGGCAAGTTCTGCTAAGCTTTCTTTTAGTAGGGGGGGCGCAACCTGTCCCTACATTTGTTTCATCTCATTCGGAGAAAAACCATGTTAAATATCTGTCTTATCGGCGCCGGCCGCATCGGCAAAGTCCACGCCCTAGCGGTGCAAAAAGTCGAGGGCGCGCGCATCAGCCACGTTGTCGATGTCTTTGCCGAAAATGCCGAAAATTTGGCGAAAAGTTTAGAGGCCAAAGTGCTGACCATTGACGAAGCCTTTAGCGCTGACGACATTGACGCCTACATTATCGCCAGTTCCACTGACACGCACTCGCCGTTGTTGGCGCGTTGCGCCGAAGTCGGCAAGCCCGTTTTTTGTGAAAAACCCATTGATTTGGATTACGCCAAGGCATCAAGTTGTGTAGAAGCCGTCAAACAGGCCGGCATTACCTGTATGCTCGGCTTTAACCGTCGCTTTGACCCGCAATTCGCGCACTTAAAAGCCCAAATGGACAGCGGCGTGATTGGGCAATTGGAAACCCTGATTATCACTAGCCGCGACCCGTCACCGCCGCCGGCTGAGTACGTCAAAGTCTCTGGTGGATTGTTCCGCGACATGATGATTCACGACTTCGATATGGCGCGCTGGTTGTTGGGCGAAGAGCCTACGCGCATTTTTGCCACTGGCAGCGTCATGGTTGACCCAGCAATCGGCAAAGCTGGCGACATCGACACCGCTAGCGTCACCCTGACCACGAAAAGCGGCGCTATTGCCGTGATTACCAACAGCCGCCGCGCTACCTATGGCTACGACCAACGCATCGAAGCCTTTGGCGCTAAAGGCATGCTGCAAGCCGGCAACCAGTTGGAAAACACCGTGAAATTCGCTGGTGGTGACGGCGTCATCGCCGCCAAACCGCAGTTTTTCTTCTTGGAGCGCTACGCCGATGCCTACCGCATTGAGTTAACGCAATTTGTCGAATCGTTGCAAAAACAAACGCCACCGCCGACCACCGCCGATGACGGCTTGAAAGCCTTGGCGCTTGCCGATGCGGCGTTAAAATCTTATCAAACGGGACTGCCGGTTGATTTGTAATCTCCATTAAAATTAAACAGTTTTACTGTATGATGAGGAAGATGTAATGACACATGCTGATTACGGTCAAGGTGATGCCACTTACCAAGCCCTAGGCGGCTTTGATGGCATCAAGCAGTTAGTCGATGACTTTTATCAAATGATGGATAGTGAGCCGGCCTTTCGCCCCATCGCCGACATGCATAGCGAACCCGACGCAGTGAAACGCGAGAAATTGTTGTATTTTTTGTGTAGCTGGACGGGGGGGTCGGAAAGCTATGCCGAGCATTTTGGCCGCAATATCTCTATGCCGGGGGCGCACGCGCACTTGAAAATCGGTGATGACGAGCGCCAACAGTGGTTGACGTGCATGGGCAAGGCGCTAGCCAAGCAACACTATCCCGAAGCGCTACAGCGCTATATGCTCACGGCTTTGTCGCAGCCAGCCGGTGTGATTCAGCGCATTTGTGAGCAGCGACACGGCACTTGAACGGCTTTTGAATCAATTGACCTAGCCGGTTTGGTCAACTTAGCCGGTTAGCTTGGCGCGTTTCAAGCGTTCTGGTCGCGGTGGCAGGGTAGTGCAATGTACTTACCCTGCCATGACGCGCTACGGCGACAGCATTTTGTGCTAAAATAGCGCCCCGATAAAAATTGTTGTTGTAAACTTCACGATGAAAAAAATCCCCTTTCCCAGAAAAAAAACAGCGCCCCCAAAAAATCCTTGGGAGTCGGCTTTCGGTAAATTGATGACGCCGCTAGAGCAGTTCGTCAAAGGCGAAACCAACAGTGGTATGCTCTTGATTATCTGCACCGGCATTGCCTTGGTGATTGCTAACTCGCCTTTTTTTCACACTTATGAAGACATTTTGGCGACGCAGTGGCGCGTGGGTTCGGCGCAATTTGAAGTCAGTTTATCGTTGCATCACTGGATTAACGATGGCTTGATGACGCTGTTCTTTTTCCTCGTCGGCCTAGAAATCAAACGCGAAATTTTGATCGGCGAACTATCCAACTTTCGCAGTGCCTTATTGCCGGTCTGCGCCGCGGTTGGCGGCATGTTGGTGCCGGCGGCGTTTTACTTTTTGCTGAATTTGCGCGGCGAGGGCGGTCACGGTTGGGGTATTCCTATGGCCACCGATATTGCCTTTGCCGTCACGGCGTTGGTCGTGCTCGGCAAACGCTGTCCCAAGGCTTTGATGACATTTTTAATTGCGCTAGCCATTGTCGATGATATCGGCGCGGTCTTGGTGATTGCCGTTTTTTATACCAGTGACTTACACGTTGCTTCGCTGTTGTGGGCGTTGGCCATTTTTGGCGGCATGGTGGTGATGAACATCATGGGCATACGCCGGCCGTGGGCGTATTTTGTCTGCGGCGTTGGCATGTGGCTTTTTATGCACCACAGTGGCATTCACGCTACGCTGGCCGGCATTTTAGCGGCCTTGACCATTCCCTCGCGTCCCAAATACCGGCCGACGGCTTTTGTCGAAGGCGCACATGAGTTACTGGAGCGCTTTACCGAAGCCAAAGAAAACGACCGCAACGTCCTGCGCAATACCCAAATGGTGGCGATACTGCAAACTTTGGATAACGGCGTCAACAAAGCCCAAACGCCGTTACAAAATTTGGAGCACGCGCATCACATGCCGGTGAATTTCTTGATTATTCCGCTGTTTGCTTTGGCAAATGCTGGCATCCCTATCGACTTTAACAGCTTGGGGCAAACCTTTGTCGAGCCGGTGGCGCTGGGTGTGGCGGTTGGCTTAATTCTCGGCAAGCCGGTTGGTGTGGCGCTAGCGACTTGGCTAGTGGTTAAATACGGCTGGTGCAAACTGCCGGCCGGTGTTAATATGCATCACATTATCGGCGCGGGCTTGTTGGCTGGCATCGGCTTTACCATGTCCATTTTTATTGCCGAGTTGGCGTTTTTGGGCAACAAAGACTTGCTACTCAATGCCAAAACCGGTATTTTATTTGCCTCGATGATTGCGGCAGTGTTAGGTGTTATCTATCTGGCGCTAGTCGGCAATTCTGAACAGAAGGAGAAAAAATAAATGAGTAAAACCTATTTTGGTACAGACGGCATTCGCTCAAAAGTTGGCGAAGGCTACATGACGCCAACCTTTGCCGTCAAACTGGGCTACTGTGCCGGTCGTGTTTTTAAGGAAACGTGGGACAAAAAAACGCACCCTATGGTACTCATCGGTAAGGATACGCGCATTTCTGGCTATTTATTTGAATCAGCATTGGAAGCTGGATTTGCTGCTGCCGGTGTGGACGTCATGTTGCTCGGCCCACTACCTACACCGGGCATTGCTTACTTGACGCGCACTTTTCACGCTTGTGCTGGCGTGGTGGTTAGTGCCTCGCACAATCCGTACTATGACAACGGCATCAAGTTTTTCTCGGCGCACGGTCGCAAGTTAGACGACGCTTTGGAGCAAAAAATTGCCGACTACTTAAACGAATATAAGGATAAGCCGGTCGATATTGTCGAGTCCGAACGGCTAGGCAAAGCGCGGCGCATCAACGATGCCGCCGGCCGCTATGTTGAGCACTGTAAATCTACTATCCCCCCGCGTATGGAACTCAGTGGTATGAAACTGGTGTTAGACTGCGCCAACGGCGCGACTTATCAAGTTGCACCGGCTGTGTTTCGCGAATTGGGTGCAGACGTAACCGTCATTCACGCCGAGCCGGACGGCCTCAATATCAACGCCGGTTGTGGTTCGACCAGTCCGGCGTCGCTAAAAGCCGCTGTGCGCGATGCCGGCGCCGATATGGGTATTGCCTTTGACGGCGACGGCGACCGCGTGGTCATTATTGACGCCAATGGCAACGAAATCGACGGCGATGCCATCGTTTACATTATCGCTAGAGGCTTGGTGGCGCGCGGCAAAAACATTGCTGGTGTCGCCGGCACCGTGATGACCAATATGGGTACGATTGCCGCTATCGAGCGCTTGGGTATTGCCTTTGAAGCCGCTGCCGTCGGCGACCGCTACGTCATGGAAAAGTTGATGGCCAACGATTGGCATTTGGGCGGCGAGTCCTCCGGTCACATCATTTGTTTAGAAAAATCTACCACTGGCGACGGCATTGTTGCGGCCTTACAAGTGCTAGAAGCCTTGCAAGGTTGCGGAGAAACGCTGGAGCAAATGCTGGCTGACTACTCGCTCTATCCGATGAAAATGATTAACGTCGAAGTCGCCGACAAAGTCAGTATTATGAACGATGCCGGCTTACAAGCGCAAATCGCTGCCAAGAATGCCGAACTAGACGGCGTTGGGCGTTTGCTTGTTCGTGCCTCTGGCACCGAATCGATGGTGCGCGTCATGGTGGAAGCCAGCGACGCCGACTTGGTGGAGAACACCGTTAAAGAATTTGTTACCCTTGTAGAAAAATTAGGAGAAAGCCAATGACACAAACCAACAGAACCCCAATCGCCGCCGCCAACTGGAAAATGAACGGCCGCGTCGAAGATGTCGTCAATTTTGCCAAGGCGTTGTCGGCTGTCGAAACGCGTGGTGAGAAAATCTTTGCCCCGACCAGCGCACATTTGACCAGCGCCCAAGCTGCCAATACCGGCTTTGCGCTGTCGGCACAAAACGCTAGCGAACAAACTGATGGCGCTTTTACCGGCGAGATTTCCATGCCCATGCTGGCCGATATCGGCTGTCAATACGTGATTGTCGGCCACTCTGAACGCCGCGCGCTTTACGGCGAAACCGATGCTATCGTCTTTGCCAAAGTCAAAGCCGCCTTTGACAGTGGTCTCACGCCAATTTTGTGCATTGGTGAAACCGATGAACAAAATCAAGCCGGCCAAACGGAAGTGGTGTTAAGCGAGCAATTGCAACTCGCCGTCGATGGTCTGAGCACCGAGCAAAAGCAGCGCTTAGTCATCGCTTATGAGCCAGTCTGGGCAATCGGCACTGGCCGTACGCCGTCGGAAGACGACATTCAGCGCATTCATGAAAAAATTCGTTACCTATTTTCTCAAAATGATGATACAATCGCCGCCTCTGTTCGTATACTGTACGGCGGAAGCGTCAAACCCAACAATGCCGAGGCCATTTTTGCCCTCGCCGATGTTGACGGCGGTTTAGTTGGTGGCGCTTCATTGACTATAGATTCATTTGAACAAATTATTAAGGCATTATAAGTGGAAGCAAATATTTTACGCATCTTGGTACTGTTGATTGGCGTTGCGCTAGTCGCCGTGATTATGATTCAGCAGCCCAAAGAGGGCGGCATGGGTGCATTCACTGGTGGCGGAGGCGGCAGTGGTGCTTCTAGCACCGTTTTCGGCGCCAAAGGCTCAGGGAGTTTTTTGTTTCGCTTAACCGCCGGCTTAGTGTTAGGTTTTGCCATTAGCATCGCTTTGTTGGTTAAAGTAACTAACAGCGAATTGGGTGGTAGCGTTTTATCGACGCCAATCGCTGAACAGCAAGATGAAGACAAAGCTTCAGCTGAAAAGCCGGCAGACAAGCCTAGCGCAACCGAAAGTATTCCGGGTGCGGAAGTGCCTCAAAGCACCGGCGCGGAAAGCATTCCGGGGGCAGAAAGCAATCAAAATACCGGTTCGGAAACTATTCCTGGCACCGAGTAATTGCTAAAAAAAACATTAAAAATAACGTCGTCGTGGTGGAATTGGTAGACACGCTATCTTGAGGGGGTAGTGGCGCAAGCTGTGAGGGTTCGAGTCCCTCCGACGACACCAAACAACGGTTTATACCGACACAAACAAGCCCATAAGTCTTTTGATTTATGGGCTTTTTCTTATGCCAAAATATCAAGTTTATCATTAAGAAAAGTCAAGACAGACAATATCGTTTAGAACACGCCTTAATGCCAATCTGAACTGTCAATCGAAGCCACAGCGATGGCTGCTTGAATGGGAAAAGTCACAACATCAATCGCAATAGTAATAGGAGACAAGGTATAAAACATCACTTCTCTACCTTTGTCACTTGTTGATTTGACATTATTTTTCTTAACTACTGTCAAATGAACTGGCTTTTTGAAAGTGTGTTGTAGTGAGCCTATATTTTTCACTTGAGTAATGACGGTATAGCCAACAGATACGGTGTTGTTGCACGCTAAGTAGCTTTTTTCTTTTGTCATTGTGTCGCGGCAATCAAAACCAAGTGCTTTGACCGTATTTTCTTCATTTTTTTGTAGTTTGGCCTTGTCTTTAATAAAGGAGATGTCAACAGTCCCACAGCCGTGTCGATAGCGGCAGGATGATTTGATTTCGGCATTGATATTTTGCTGATTAATATACATATTATTCAAATCAACTCGTGAGAAAATGCGATTAAATAATTGCTTATTATTTGAATTGGGTTCTATCAAGTGGCTATGTTTATTACCGACTAGAACCAATGCCGCTTTATAAGTTTTTATGTGTTGCGTGGGTTTGCCAATGGCAATTAACACGTCTGAGACAACGGTTTGCGTTGTATTTTGATAGTTAGGTAAAACGGCATCGCCTAGTAGTTGAGTCGCCGCGCACCCTGATAAAAGCATGGGTAAATAAATGGTTAATATCTGCGGTGTTGATTTTTTAAATGTCATGTTGCTTCCTGTTTGGATTGAGGGCACGCCTTAGTGGAAAATACGCTTTCCAGACTATCACCGCTGATGGTAAAAACCAACCGAAATGGAAAAGGTCGCAAATAGTGATACTGCTGGTCTAGGGCGTGTCCTCAATCCAAACATGGACAATAGCCAAAATTGCCTTAGCCAAGGCACAAAACGCAGCTAATACCGAGGTCTTAGCAAGTTTTGTAACGCAGGATAAGGGAATTTTGGCATCAACCCTGTGGGACAGGGAGATTTTTTGCGATTACGGCGTTAATAATTGCTTATTTAGAATGACTAAACCGCGCAATCATTGCCTTGTACTCGCAAAAAATCTCCTCTGGCAGTGTCATGTTTGAATTGAGGACACGCCCTAATAACGCGCCTAACGGATATAGGTGACTCTGCAAATTTAGTGTAAAATAAGCCGACTGGGCGCTTGGCCGCTCAACGATATAACGCTAACACGGTAACGCTCATGTTCTCAATCAAAAAATTCAGCCTGTTGTTCCGCACACTGTGGCCGGCACTTTGCCTAACGGCTTGCTCGGCCGTGATGCCACCGATGAATGAAAGACTGTCGATGTCAGCTGACGAGGTCGTTTTATCGCCAGCTGCCCGCTGGCGCAACAGCAAAAATAACGAGATATTGCTGATTGTGACCTTTTCCGGTGGCGGCACGCGCGCGGCGGCGTTGTCTTATGGCGTGCTAAAAGGCCTACGCGACACGCCGATACCGGCCACTGGCGGTCAGACGCGGCCTTTGCTATCTGAGGTTGATATGATTTCCTCGGTCTCAGGAGGAAGTTTTACCGCCGCTTATTACGGTTTGTTTGGCGATAGGCTATTTGCTGATTACGAGCGCCAGTTCCTCAAGCACCCCGTCCAAAGCGAGATGATTCAGCGCTGGTTGTTAGCCCCTCATAACTGGGGGAAGTTGTGGGGCAGCCGGCAATTTAATCGCACTGATTTGGCGGCCGAATACTACGATAAGCAGTTGTTTGAACAGCGCACTTTTTCTCAAATGCGACCGGATATGCCATTGGTGGTTATCAACAGCACGGACTTGTCAACCGGCTTACCGTTTTCTTTTACACCACGGCATATGGCTTGGATTTGTTCGGCATTGGGCAATTATCCGGTTAGCCGCGCGGTGGCGGCCTCGGCAGCCGTGCCGGGAGTGTTTAGCGCCATTACCTTGAAAAATTTTTCCGGTTGCCAATTACCGGCGCTAGCTCACCGCACCGACGCCTTGATGCCGTTGAAATTCCGCGACAAGGCGCGCTATCCCTATTTGCATTTGGTCGATGGTGGGGTGGCCGATAATTTAGGCATTCGTTCGGTTTTGCGTACGGTTGCTATGCAGGGCGACAGTTTTCCGGCCTTGCTGAAAAACTATCATCTTGAACACATTAACACAGTGGCGATTATCGTCGTTAATTCTGCCGTGGAGCTGCCGACTCACATCGCGCAATCGCCACAAGACCCCAGTTTAGAAGATACACTGAGTGCGGTAACGACTTTGCAATCAACGCGCTATAATACCGATACCCTAGATTTGTTGAGTCGCAAAGTCAAGCGCTGGGAGCAACAAATGCGCCAGCAACAGTGCGGTCACCGGCCGAAAAAAAGCTGTCAATCCATGCCGTTTTACCTGTTGGAACTCAATCTAAAACAATTGCCTGCGCCGCTGGCTGAGGAAACGACTCACTATCCAACATCATTGGAATTGACGCCAGAACAAGTGGATACTTTGATTGCGGCCGGTCAGTATTTATTACAACAGTCGCCGACTTATCAACGTCTGCTCAAATCACTACGGAACTAAAGGAAACACAATGACATATATAGCCACCACGATTAACCGCTGTGCCGGCTTTTTGAGCTTGTGCTTGCTCGCTTTGGCGCTGAGTAGTGCCCAAGCCGCCGAGCGGGTCAGCCCCGCCACCCAAGACAAACTGGCGCGCCAACTGCCGATTTTTAACTTAACCGTTGGCGACCCCGTGTTCATTCGCACATTTAAAAAAGAATCGCAACTGGAAGTGTGGATGAAGCCGCAAAATGCCAATCAATACACGCTGTTTCGCACCTACCCCATTTGTAGCTACTCTGGCGGTTTAGGGCCGAAATTGCGCACCGGCGATAAGATGACACCGGAGGGTTTTTACGCCATCACGCCGGCCGGCTTACAGCCGCAAAGCCGCTATCACTTGGCGCTTAATATTGGCTTTCCCAACGCTTATGACCGCTACCACGGCCGCACGGGCGATTTGTTGATGATTCACGGTGCTTGTGACTCGGTGGGTTGTTTTGCCATGAGCAATTCGCAGATTGAAGAAATTTACTATCTCGTTGAGCAAGCACTTAATCATGGCCAAGCAAGTATTGCCGTGCACGCTTTTCCATTTCGCCTCAGCGAAGCCAATTTAGCTCAATATCGCAATAGTCCATGGTACGATTTTTGGCAGCAACTCAAGGTGGGCTACGATGACTTTAACACCAGTCACCAGCTACCGGTGATTAGTGCCGAAAACGGCCGCTATGTCGTCAAGTAACAATTCAATTAAAAATAAAACCCTCGCGCCGATTTGGGCGCGCTTTTCGTATAATAGCCGCTCTACGCGCATGTTAGGGGAGACACAACTATGACACACGACCTATCCTTTTGGGGGCTGATTGCCCAAGCCAGCCCGTTTGTCAAAACCATTATGCTCATTTTGGTGGGGATTATTTTGATGGCCGCCGCCGTATCGGGGAAAAAATGGATGCGCTTCCATCGCATTCACCGCAAAAGCAACGAGTTCGAGCAGATTTTTTGGTCTGATGCCGACATCAATACCCTGTACGAAGAATTGAGCCACAAGCCGACCGAAGGCTTGGAGTCGCTGTTTGTCGCCGGCTTTGCCGAGTTCAAAAAATTTAGCGTGGACGACCTCAAAGACGACGGCGTGATTATCACCAACTGCCGGCGCGCTATGGATGCTGCCACCTCGCGAGAATTGGACAGGCAAGAAGAATTTTTGCCCCTATTGGCGACGGCAGGCTCGACCAGTCCTTATATCGGTTTGTTGGGCACGGTGTATGGCATTATGACGTCGTTTATGGCGCTGGGTAGTGTTAAATCGGCTTCAATCAACTATGTGGCACCGGGCATTGCCGAGGCCTTGATTGCCACTGCCATTGGCTTGTTGGCGGCTATTCCGTCGGTGTTGGCGTATAACTTTTTTATTACCGGCTCAGAGCGCTTGAATATCCGCTACGAAACTTTTACCGAAGAATTTATCAATATTTTACAACGCCAAGTTTTGCGCGCCAAAGCGCAAACGGGGGCGTAACGTGGCCAGACGACGCACCGGCCCGCGTGCCAAATCCGAAATGAACGTCGTTCCCTACATTGATGTCATGTTGGTGTTGTTGGTGATTTTTATGATTTCGGCACCGTTACTCAACCAAGCGGTGGAAGTTGATTTGCCCAAGTCAACCAACGCCCAAGATTTGAGCGAGGAAGACCTCGCCGGCGACGCTAGACCGCTGGTTATCACCATCGACAAGGACGGGGTGTACTACATCGACCGCGCCGAGGACAATGCCGCCCCCGTTAGCAAGGGCGATATTGTCACCCTCACCAGTGAAGCGCTATCTGCCAATCCTAAAACGCCGGTGTATATTCGCGCTGATGAAAGCGTGCCCTACGGCGCGGTGATGGTGATGATGGACGTGCTCAAAAGCAGCGGCGCTGAGGCTGTCGGGCTGATTACCGCCGAAGAGGAATAGCATGACCAAGCGGGTAAACGCCGAACTGTTCATAGAAAATGTCGTTGGCACGTTGTCGGCCGGTTTGGTTGCCACTGGCATTGTCGTTGGGGGGTGGTTTTTGCGCCAACAGCCCCCGCATTTTGGTGTTCAAACCGTTAACGTCAAATTGCCCAATATCCAGTCGGTCAAAGCTAGCAGCGTTAGCGCCGCCGAGTTGGAACCCTACTACCAGCAATACCGCGCCAAGATAGCGGCGGAAAAGGAAAAAGCCCGACAGGCTGAATTAGCGCGCCAAAAGGCCATCGCTGACGCCAAAGCCGCTGCCGAGAAAAAGCGTCTCGAAGCCGAAGCGGCCAAGCGCCAAGCCGAACAAGCAGCCAAAGAAGCGGCTGAAAAAGCCGCAAAAAAAGCTGAACAACAGCGACAGGCGGCCTTGGCGGAACGCCGGCGCGCCGTACAGCAAGCGGCACAACAGGCAATTGAAGCGCGACAAGCCCAAGCTGCACAGCGCCTAGCCCAAAAGCAAGCGACTGAGAAAAAAGCCACCGAAAAAAAACGCCGACAAGCGCTAGCCAAAAAGCAAGCCGCCGAGAAAAAAGCCGCTGAAAAAAAACGTCGACAGGCACTAGCTAAAAAGCAAGCCGCCGAGAAAAAAGCCGCTGAAAAAAAACGTCGACAGGCACTAGCTAAAAAGCAAGCCGCCGAGAAAAAAGCGGCTGAGAAGAAACGCCGGCAGGCGCTAGCTAAAAAGAAAGCCGCCGCCAAAAAAGCCGCTGAAAAAAAACGTCGCGAGGCATTGACCAGAAAGAAAGCCGCCGCAAAAAAGGCCGCTGAGAAAAAGCGCCGGCAGGCATTGGCTAAAAAACGCGCTGCTGCAAGAAAAGCGGCTGAACAAAAGCGCCTGCAAGCCGAATTGGCCGCTAGCCTAGCCGCCGAAATCAAAGCGCGCGAAGCCAAAGCCGCCGCCAGACGCCGCGCCGAAGCCGAAGCTCGGCAAAAAAACCAAGCCTTTATCCAAACCGCCAAGAAAATTGGCAACAAAGTCCGTCGCAACTGGCAAGTGCCGCCGAAATTGCCGCGGCATTTGCGCGTCAAACTGGCCATTCGCTTGTCTTCGCGTGGTAAGGTGTTGGGCAATCCGCGCGTGGTTAAATCCAGCGGCTATAAAGCCTTTGATTTATCGGCCATTGAAGCCGTCAAGCGCGCTTCACCCCTGCCGATGCCGAAAAAGCGAGCGTGGGCGAAAGCCTTCGCAAAAGAAAACTTAATTTTAAGTTTTCCCTAGAATGCAGTAGAATTGTCTGTCATTTTTGGCTTTGCTGGTGCAAGGCTTGATAATCCTAGAAATGGTAGCTAATGTGTAGGCTGGGTAGAGCGAAGCGAAACCCAGCAATGGCGGAAATTTTATATTTTTTAGCTCATTGAATTTATGGGGAAGCTGGGTTTCGTGCCTCAATCCAGCCTACATTGCCCTTGCAACAACGTATTAACTGCGTTTTTTAGGATAACAATAGATTTAACCACGGAGAACACTATGAAAAAATGGATTATCGCCCTTGCCCTACTGATGCAAATAGGGGTTGCTACTGCGATAGAAATATCTGTCGGTCAGGGTAGCGTGGCCGAAAAACCCATTGCCGTCGTACCTTTTGCCGGTAACAGCGAAGCACACCGCATTGACTACATCGTCTCTACCGACTTGCGTCAGAGTGGCGTGTTCTCCCCGATTAGCCCCGATAGTTACAAAGCCCGACCGTCCAGCGCCAAGCAAATTAATTATTCGGCCTTTAAGAACGCCGGCGCCGCCTACGTTGTGGTCGGCAAGAAAACCGGCAACCGCATTGAGTTTGCCATTGCCGATAGCTATCAGCAGACCGTCATCGCCGACTATAGCGTCGATTTGGCTGGTCGTAGCTTGCGCCAAGCCGCTCACCAAGTCAGCGATTTAATTTTGCAAAAGTTGACCGGCACGCGTGGGGCGTTTTCCTCGCGCCTCGCCTATATTCACGAGACGGGACAGGGTAGCTCGCGCCGCTATCGTTTGATGGTTTCCGACTCGGACGGCTCTAAGCCCATTCAATTGCTAAACAGCAAAGCCCCGATTATGTCGCCGCGCTTTTCGCCGGACGGCAACACCTTGGCCTATGTGACTTTTGAAGGCCAGCGCGCCCAAATCGTCACCCACGACATTCGCAGTGGCCGCCGCGCCTTGGTTTCCAAAGCGCCAGGTATGAATGCGTCACCGGCTTGGTCACCCGATGGGAAAAAAATCGCGATGGTGCTGTCTAAGGATGGCAACGCCGAAGTCTATTTCAAAAACCTGTCATCGGGGCGTTTGGTGCGCGTGACCAATAATCCGGCCATCGACACCGAGCCGGTTTGGTCGCCCAGCGGCAATGAAATTTACTTTACCTCCAGCCGCAGTGGTGCGCCGCAGCTGTATCGCATTAACATCAATAGCGGCAGTGTGTCGCGCGTGACGCATTCGGGCAGCTACAGCGCCGGTGCCGATATTTCTGATGATGGCAATCTAATTGCCCTCGCGCGCAAGCAAGGTGAACGCTTTATTGTCGGCACGATTGACCGCCGCACCAACCGCTTTCGCGGTGTCAGCCAAGGTGTTGTCGATGAAACGCCACGCTTTTCACCCAATGGCAAGATGTTGATTTTTACTTCGGTACAGGGCGACCGCACCGTGCTTAAAGTCGTCAATGTTGACGGCAGTGGCACGAATACTTTGTCGGCCAAAGGGCATGTCCGCGATGCCGATTGGTCAACGTATTTACAATAACTTGCTGAATGTTACAGCGAATAAAAAACAGTCTTAGGAGAACACTTATGAAATACTTATCTATGCTATCACTTGCGCTGTTATTGGCCGGTTGTCAACTGGTTCCGCCGTCAGCACAAAACAACACCGAAGATTTAGAATTGGCCACCAGTAGTGGCATCGACGGCGTTTATTCGGGAGGATCGTACAGCGAGCCGGCCGGCCTCAACGCCACCTACACACCGGGTAGTTTGGCTTCGGGCGGTTCGTATTCCCCTGAGCCGGCGGCAGGCTACAACGCCGCCAGTAACGGCGACCACTACGACAACCCCAACTACGGTCAAAATGTTGTCGGCGGTCCGAAAGCAACGGCCAAAGACCGCATCGTTTACTTTGCCTACGACAGTTCCGCCATTGACTCGCGCGCCGAAGCGGTGGTGGAAGAACACGCCACCTATTTGAAAGCCCACCCCGAAGTCAAAATTTTGCTTGAAGGTCATACCGACAGTCGCGGTAGCCGCGAATACAATATCGCCTTGGGTGAGCGTCGCGCCATTTCGGTGCTCAAGCGTTTCAAAGCCTTGGGTGTACCGATGAAGCAAATTCGCGTCATCAGCTACGGCGAGGAAAATCCGGCAGTGCAAGGCTTTACCGAAGCTGCTTACAAACGCAACCGCCGTGCCGTTATCCAATACTAATTTTAGGTAGATACCATGAAAAATTCCCTATTACTTCTTAGTTTATCGGCCGTCGCCTTGACTGGCTGTGGCGTTAGCCAGCGCGATTTTTTCGCCGTGCAGTCACAAGTCTCGCGCTTAGAAAACCGCATCGGCTCGCTACAAGGTGAGTTGGCGCGCAGCAATCAAGAACTGGCGCAAGCGCGCGGCGAATTGGCGGTAGTCAAAAAACAGCGCGTGGTGCGATTGCCCACCGGCGCGCCCACCATTATCCGTGAGCGCAACAATGCCGACGCCGGCAACGTCTCCGAGGACGCGTTGTTCAACGCCGCGCTCAGACAATATAAGGCCGGCGACGTCAGCGGTGCAATCACGTCTTTCCAGCGCTTTATTCAGCGCTATCCTAACTCACCTAAGCGCGCTCAAGCTCAGTTTTACCAAGGGCAAGCGGCTTATACCCAACGCGATTACCGCGGTGCGCAGTCGGCTTTAGAGCCGTTGGTTTTCCAACCGGCTGACAATAAAGTCAACTGGCCGGCCGCTCGCCTGTTGCGCGCCGTTTACGCCGCGCAAAATAACGCAATGGGCAATCAGCGCCTAACGGCTTATTTGACGGCATTGAAAAGTGGTGCCAGTGTCGAAGCGGCTGTTGCCGCTGCTAAAGAAGCCGGCACGCCCGCCAAACCCGCTGATAAGCCGATGCGTCCGAGTTTGGTGCAATAGGCTATTTTTACAAAACCAGCAACCTACAGTAACCGGTTCAGACCACCGACAAACCCATCGAATTTCGTTGGGTTTGTTTTTTATACCCAATAGAAATGTTTTTTTAGTTGAGGAAAAATTCCCATGTTAATGATTATTTCACCAGCCAAAAAGCTGGACACCGACAGCCCTACGAGTACCCAACTGCACAGTCAGCCGGCCTTTTTACCGCAGTCGCAAATGCTGATTGATACCGCCAAGCAATTATCCGTCGAGGATATTTCGGCGTTGATGAAAATCAGCCCCAAACTGGGGTTATTAAACTTCGAGCGCTTTCACGACTGGCAAACGCCGTTTACCCTAGACAATGCCAAGCAAGCCATTTTTACCTTTAAAGGTGATGTTTATACCGGCCTAGACGCAGACAGCCTAGACGAGTCAGCGCTAGAGTGGGCAAACGCGCATTTGAGCATTTTGTCAGGACTTTACGGCTTGTTAAAGCCACTGGATTTGATGCAGGCTTATCGCTTAGAGATGGGCACGAAGCTCGCCAATCCCAAGGGCGCGAACCTCTACGAGTTTTGGGGCGAACAGCTCACCGACGCCCTCAACGCCCAACTGGCCGAACAGGATTTGCCGGTATTGGTCAACTTGGCCTCCAACGAATACTATAAAGTCCTACAGCCGAAATCTATCGCGGCGCGCATCGTTACGCCAGTGTTTAAGGACGAGAAAAACGGCGCTTACAAAATCATCAGTTTTTACGCCAAAAAAGCGCGTGGTCTTATGGTGCGCTGGGCGATTGACCATCGCGTCCAAGACGTCAATCAATTGAAAGACTTCGACAGCGAAGGGTATTATTTCTGCCCCGAAGACAGCACGGAAAATACCTGGGTGTTTAAGCGCGATAGTCAGCTTTGAATAGCGTAGGCGTCCTAATCAGTGTGAGGACACGCCCTAAACCTACTTGAAATACAATATTTTTGTTGTACAATAAATTTAATGTACAACAAAAATATTGTAAATGGGAGTAAATAAGATGAAAGTTTTTGGCAGAGATCAATTTATCGCTAGCATTTGGAACAGCTTAGAGGAAAAATCCCTTTTGCTAACCGCAGAAAGACGCATCGGCAAAACCGTGGTGCTGAAAGAAATGCAGGCGCATCCTCGCGACAATTATATCGTCATTTATAGCGATTTAGAGAAAAACAGCACCCCCATCGAGTTCGTCAATGATGTGGTTAACTCGCTAACGCCGTACACCAGTCAGGCACAAAAAGCCTCGGAGTGGTGGCAGTGGCTCACACAAACGCTAGGTGGGGCGGAAGTTGGCGGAATGATTAAATTTCCCGAAAGCCAAACGCCGCACTGGAAAGACTTGCTCACCAAGGTCATCACCAACGTTTGTGAGTATCACCGCGACAAAACTTTTTTGTTTTTATGGGACGAAATGCCCTATATGTTGCAAAAAATCGAGCTAAACAGCCAGCCGGACAACCATTACTCCGGCTTGGCGATTTTGGACGTCTTGCGAGCCCTGCGCATGGACACCAACTTGCCCAATTTACGCATGATATTAACGGGTTCTATCGGCTTACACCACGTGATTACCACGCTCAAAAAAGGCAAACTGTCCACCGAGCCGGTCAATGATTTGGACAAAGTACACGTGCCTAAACTGAGCATGAAGCACGCCAAAGCCATGGCAAAGTACCGCTTAGTGGAAAAAGAAAAACTGCATGCCTCGCCCAGCGAAGCATTGTTGCAGACGATTTGCGAAGAATGCGACTGCATCCCTCACTACATCGAGCAAGCCATTAAGCATTGCGCCAAAAAAGAAGATTTTGAGCTAACGCCCGAGCGTTTTAAACGAGAAATCGACACCATTTTGCTTGACGGCGATGACAGCTGGGAAATGTCGCATTTTCGCAGTCGCCTGAAAGAGTATTATCAGGGGCAACTCACCGATACCCAAGGCCACCCCATTGAAAAACATCAACTTGCCAAAGCGCTACTCAACCATATCGCCGTTTCGTCGGAGCCGCAGAGCTTGAAGGCCTGTTTTCAGGCCATCAAAAATGAATTCTCTCTAGCGTCAACGGATAAAGACGAAATCAATAACCTGTTAACTTTGCTGATTAAAGACCACTACTTAATCAAAATACCTAGACAGGGCTATCAATTTAACTTTACGTTGGTTAAGCGTTGGTGGCTAGAAGCCGAAGGGTTGATTTAGGAGCATCATATGATAATAAATACCCATTTATCGGCCTACACGCCTAGCAATATGAGCGAAGAGACCTTGGAAAAGATGTTCGTTCAGCGCCAGCAGTTGCTCAAGCAATCGGTGGCGGCGGTTGAGGAAAGTTTAACCAGCGACAAAAAAAATCATTTGCTGTTTATCGGTCCAAGAGGTTGTGGAAAAACGCATTTGATTACCATGATGATTAATCGGCTGAAAAAAAGCCCAGTCATCGACGACTTGATTATTGTCTGGCTGGGCGAAGACGATGTGGTGATGAATTTGACCAATTTTGCCGTGCTGATTATCAACAAAATGGCGAGCGCTTATCCTCAGCGCTTTAACAACGATTGCTTGGACATCGCCAAAGGCAAAAGCCCCGAGGATATTACCGACATTATTTTTGCCGATATCAAAAGACAAGTCGGCGATGCCACGCTGTTGGTGGTCAAAGAAAATATGAACGAGGTGTTTGCCGGCTTAAAAGATTTGGGGCAAAAGCGTCTGCGTGCCTACTTGCAGGAAAATAGCCATATCAGCTTGTTGGGCACGTCGCAAAAATTATTTGAGGGCGTGTCGTCTCGCAAGTCGGCTTTTTTTGGCTTTTTTGATATCACCCACTTGCAAAAATTGAGTGTTGACGAAGCCTCACAGCTGATTAGCAATATCGCCAGCATCAAACAAGACCAAGAATTGGTCGATTTTTTAAACAGCTCGCAAGGCAATTATCGCATTCGGGCCTTGCACTATTTGGCGGGCGTCAATCATCGCTTATATGTTGAATTGGCGAGCTTTTTAACGAAATCCTCCCTAGATGATTTTGTCGCAGCCATCACTCAGCTTGCTGACCATTTAACGCCGTATTTTCAGGAACGCATCCGCGCCCTGTCTCCCCAACAAGCCGGTATTATCCAAAAATTGTGCGAGTTAAACGGCGCCATTCAAGTCAAAATCATCGCCGAATCGCTGTTTTTAGATGAACGCGCGGTTGCCAGTCAACTCAAAACCCTCAAAGACATGGGTTACGTCATCGTTCACAAGCGCGGCCGCGAGGCTTATTACGAAATTGCCGAGCCGTTATTGCGTCTATCGCTAGAGGTGAAAAACAACCACGGTCAGCCGTTGAAAATTATTGCGTCGTTATTTCGGGCTTGGTTTTCAGATGAGGAATTGCGCTGTTTTAGTAGTGAATTGCTGCAAAACGATTTTATTAATGTATGTGATAAACAGAAAATGGCCGGTTTGCTCAGCTTATGTGCAGAACAAAAAACGCTTTCTTATTTGGCTGCAAGCCTGATGCGCTCCATTGGCGATGTTATCAACGATAAAGACAGTCTGGCTTTATACGATAAATGGATAGAATGTTGGCAATTTGCCAGCAAAAACTACCCCGAAATGCAACCGGCTATTGACGTTCTCAACGCCACTGCTCAAGCCCTAGCCGCAGGCAATGACAAACCGCTTTTCGCCTTGCCCAAAGAATTGCGTGAGTTGGTTTTGCCGATGTTTGAGGACACGCCCTAATAAAACGCCAACGAGATCTCACTGAGGACTTGACATAAAATCTAACATCATTAAAATATGATATTAGATTTTATTTTTGATATTGATTGCTATTTAGGAGAAAATAGCCATGTCGGCACGAAGACACCTTTTGGTGCTGACAGATTTCACTTACTCATTAACTAACGAGGTTTCAAAATGACTAAAACTTACGATTACGTCGGTACAATATTCGACAACGACAGCACCAACCCTAACAAAGTGACGGTTGCTTTCACCATTGCTAACAAAGCGATAGAGGCAGGGCATTCCGCCGCACTGGTTCTGATGATTGACGCGGTTAAACTGGCAGTTCCAGGCAATATTGACGGCGTCGATATCGGTGCGCCTTTCAAGCCGGCCAAAGGCTTGCAGGAAGCTTTTTTAGAAAAAGGCGGCGAAATTTTGGTCTGCGAGTCGTGCATGGTTCACAACGGCATCGGTAAAGAAGATATTGACGCACGTTTTCCAGTGATTGACGGTGGCGATGTGGCGAATTTGGTGATGAGCGCCAAGGGTATGTTGCAAATTAGCTAATAGGTATTGCCCACGTACAGGCTGCTCGTTACTGGGCGGCCTGTTTTGTTTAATACCATTCACAAAATATACAGTTTGCCATTTTGTAGAGACAGGGCGCGCCCTGTCTCTACGTTCCCAAGCACTATCTATTGGGTTTGGTATAAAAAAGGGACTAAAGGAGATTTATTATGTGGAAAAAACTCGCATTTATTCAAAAAAACTTGGTTTGGGCCATTCCCATTGTGATGGTGGCTGGCTTGCTGGGGGGTTACTTCTTCGACATGGGATTTTTAAAAGTCACCATTATTCCACTAACGTTTTTAATGGTTTATCCGATGATGATAAACTTAAAACTAGAGGCGGTGCTTTCGCCTAAAGGCCTTAAGGCGCAAGTGGTCGCGCAAGCCTTGAACTTCGGCGTCATTCCCTTTATTGCTTTTTTCTTGGGCAAGGCTTTTTTTTCCGAACAGCCTTTGGTGGTGTTGGGACTGTTGTTTGTGGCACTGTTGCCGACCAGTGGCATGACCATTTCTTGGACAGGTTTTGCCAAAGGCAACCTCAACGCCGCCATTCAGATGACGGTTTTTGGTTTGATTTTAGGCTCTATCGCCACGCCGCTGTACGCGCAATGGCTGATGGGAAAAACCATTGAAATTCCTTTGCAGCGCGTGTTTACTTCGATTGTGGTCGTGGTGTTTTTGCCGATGCTGATGGGCTTGATAACGCGGAAGGCCTTGGTGAAAAAATACGGACAGCCGCACTATCAACAGCATATTAAACCCAAAGTGCCGATGTTTTCCACCTTGGGCGTTTTAGGTATCGTTTTTGTCGCCATGGCATTGAAGGCCAAAGCTATTACTGCCGAACCGGCCGTGTTGATTAGCTACCTCGTGCCCATTGTTATTTTATACGTTATCAATTTTACTTTGAGCACCGTAGTCGCCAAATGGCTATTCCCGCGCGGCGATGCCATTGCCGTTGTCTATGGTACGGTGATGCGCAATTTATCCATTGCCTTGGCAATTGCCATGACGGCGTTTGGCAAGCAAGGCGCGAAAATTGCGGTGATTATCGCCATGGCGTATATCGTGCAAGTGCAAGCGGCGGCGTGGTATGTTAAGCTGAGTGATAAGGTTTTTGGTGCGGCTAACGATGAGGCTTAATTTTAAAAAGTAAAGGACAAGTGAAAATTCGCGCGACTGATTGCGGGCGTGTTTGTCATTGTTGGGTTGAAGTTTGTGAAGGCAAGCTCGTTCAACAGCAAATAAATCACCTTAATGATTGACTTTTCGGGGTGCTTTTGTATGATAGCCTCCAATTTTCTTTCAGATTTTTTATTAGGAGTTTTTAAACTATGGCAAATACTGCACAAGCCCGCAAACGCGCCCGTCAGGCAATCCGCAACCGTACTCGCAACGTAGCAGAACGCTCGTTCATGCGCACCACCGTCAAGAATGTTGAGAAAGCCATTTTGGCTGGTGATAAAGCGGCGGCTGACGCTGCATACAAAGTCGCAGCGCCAACATTGGATAAGGCGGCTCGCAAGAATTTGATTCACGCTAATAAAGCAGCGCGTTTGAAATCTCGTTTAGTGAAAAGCTTAAAAGCAATGGCTTAAGCGCTCACTAAGTGAGTACCTCGGTACTGAGGTTACTGAAAAAACCCACCTTAGCGTGGGTTTTTTCGTGTCGGGGTCTCTGGTAGTGGCGGTACTCGGCTTGTCTATTTGGCAATATTTTTACCAAACTCGCGCCGACGCACTCAAAGCCGCCCTACATTTGGGGTTTTTGTGCTATAATTGGCCGTTTCTTACGCTTGGCCTAAAAGCCGCCATTGACCGGTGGGCGTTACGTTAACGCGCGCCCACGCGTCAAATCAGTTCGGATACTATCGCTTTTAGATTGGCCTAATTTTTACCATGTTAAACTCTTTTATTTTTTGAGGTGCTTGTGATTACCATAACTCTGCCTGACGGCTCTACACGCGAACTCCCACGCGGCGCAACTTTGGCTGACATTGCCGCTGATATTGGCCCCGGCTTGGCGAAAGCCGCGATTGCAGGAACGGTCAACGGCGTGCCGCGCGACTTATCCGACCCGATTAACGATGACGCGACCATCACTTTGTTCACCTCGAAAAACGACGAGGGCATTGAAATTATCCGCCACAGTTGCGCGCACTTGTTCGGTCACGCCGTCAAACAGCTCTATCCCGACACTAAAATGGTGATTGGGCCAGTAATTGACAACGGTTTTTACTACGATATTGACAGCGAACACCGCTTTACGCCCGAAGATTTGGATAAGATTGAAGCGCGCATGAAAGCGCTGGCCAAAACTGGCTACCAAGTCGTCAAAACCATGACGCCAAAAGCCGAAGCGCGCGATAAATTTGCAGCGCGTGGTGAGGAGTTCAAACTGCGCCTTATCGACGATATGGGCGATGATGTCACCGAAGTCGGCCTGTATCAGCACGAAGAGTATTTGGATATGTGCCGCGGTCCTCACGTGCCGAATATGTCTTTTTGTCAGTCATTTAAGTTAACCAAACTGGCCGGTGCTTACTGGCGCGGCGATGCCAATAACGAGCAATTACAACGCATTTACGGCGTTGCCTTTGCCGATAAAAAAGCCCTAAAAGCCCACCTACGATTTTTAGAAGAGGCCGAAAAGCGCGACCACCGCAAAATCGCCAAAAAACAAGACTTGTTCCACTTACAAGAAGAAGCCCCCGGCATGGTCTTTTGGCACCAAAAAGGTTGGGCGATTTACCAAAAATTGGAACAGTACATGCGCGACAAACAGCGCTTAAACGGCTATCAAGAAGTCAAAACGCCGCAAATCGTCGATCGCAGTTTGTGGGAAAAATCTGGCCACTGGGATAAATACGCCGACAGCATGTTTGTCACTCACAGCGAGGCTAGAGACTTTGCTATCAAGCCGATGAACTGCCCATGCCACGTGCAAATTTATAACCAAGGCATTAAGTCTTACCGCGATTTACCCATTCGCATGGCCGAGTTTGGCTCCTGCCACCGCAACGAATTGTCGGGCGCACTGCACGGCATTATGCGCGTGCGCGGCTTTGTTCAAGACGACGGCCACATTTTCTGTATGCCGTCACAAATCCAGTCAGAGACCTCGGATTTCATTGATTTCCTGCACGAAGTGTATCGTGACTTCGGCTTTACCAATGTCATTTATCGCTTGTCCACGCGCCCCGAACAGCGCATCGGCAGTGACGAAGTCTGGGATAAGTCGGAAAAAGCCTTAGCCGATGCCCTAGACGGCAAAGGCGTGGAGTGGGAAGAATTGCCGGGTGAAGGTGCGTTTTACGGCCCGAAAATCGAATTTTCGCTCAAAGATTCCATCGGCCGCGTTTGGCAATGTGGCACGATTCAAGTCGATTTTAACATGCCGAGCCGCCTAGAAGCCAGCTTCGTTAACGAGGCCGGCGAGCGCGAAGCACCGGTGATGTTGCACCGCGCCACTTTGGGCTCGTTCGAGCGCTTTGTTGGTATTTTGATTGAGCACTACGCCGGCGATTTCCCGTTCTGGTTAGCGCCAGTGCAAGCGGTCGTTTTGAATATTTCGGAAAAGCAAAACGACTACGTTTTAGAGGTGACCAACAAGCTCCGCGCCGCTGGCTTTAACGTCGAAAACGATTTGCGTAACGAAAAAATTGGTTACAAAATTCGTGAGCAAATTCAACAGCGCATTCCGTATTTGTTGGTGGTTGGTGCTAATGAAATGGAAAACGGCACCGTCAGCGTGCGCAAACGTGGGCAAAAAGAGGATCTCGGTACGTTTGCTCTGGATGAGCTCATCGAAATGTTTAATGAACAAAATGTGCCCAGTGCACTTGAGTAATTAACATAAAAAAGCGGCTTGATTGTAAGCCGCTTTTTTATTGCTTTTAATTTTGCCCGCGGCAGTTTTTTTAGAATTAGAGCGTATCTTCAATCAGTGGTGAAAAATGGTGCTTCTGAGAATAATGCTTGATAACTTCAAGTGATAGTTATCGTGTTTTGTTACACACTAATTAAAAATGTTGCTTGTATTACAAGAAGATTAACTGTAGAATCATAAATAGTGCACTGAAGACGTGCAAGTCAAGAGAACAACACATACATAAAGTAAGGCTTATGCAATCACATTTAAAACTGCTAGTAAAAGGTTTTCAGGTATTCGAACAAAGAATTATTGAGACAACTGTACGATTAAGTGAGGCGCGTTCCCCAAGGTTATCTCTGCATCCGGATGCGACGCCTTTAGATGTCGATATCGTTATTATTGATGGTAGCGACCCTGAAAGTATGCGTTGGGCCAAGGAAAATTCACAACTACTGGCGCAACGTACCGTTGTTTGGATTGATGCGAAATCTCCCTCATCTAACCCGCTGCATGTCGATATGGCTCGCCCCATTTTGTGGGTCAATTTGCCTATTGTTTTATCGAGAATTTTAGACGAGCAGGCGCTGGAACAATCGGCTGAACAAGTTTCTAATGTTTCTCGTGAAATGGAAAAAATTTCACGTGCATCCCCGTCGCTAAATGGCGCTAAGGTGCTAGTAGTTGATGACAGTAAGCCCGTGCGTGATTATTTGGCCAATATTTTGGCTGATAATGGTTATGCGGTGTTCTCCGCTGAGACAGGGGAAGAAGCCATTGAAAAGGCCAAAGAACAGTTTTTTGACTGTGTGCTTATGGATGTCCTAATGCCGGGTATTGACGGCTATAAAGCCTGTCGTGAGATACGGCGCATCAAACAATACGAAAAATCCATCCCTGTGGTTATGCTAACCAGCCGAACGTCACCATTTGATAAAATTCGTGGCAAATTTGCTGGCTGTGATGCCTATTTGACGAAGCCGGTGAAAATCAAGACGTTGTTGAGCGTGGTAAAGAAAAAAACCGGCCAAGGTAAATAGCAACAGTTAGTCAGACTGTTTTGGCAAATGAACTATTTTAAGAGGTAATTGAAGTAATGGCTAAGAATATACTTGTAGTTGACGATAGTGCAATTGAGCGCACGCGCTTAGAGAAATTATTGAAAGGCGAAGGCTATGGTGTTAAAACCGCCGAAAACGGCCGGTTGGCATTAGAGTCCGTGGCGCAGTCGCGTCCCGATGTTATTTTGATGGACGTCAATATGCCGGAAATGGATGGCTTTGCGGCGACGCGAGCGTTAAAAAATAATCCCGAAACCAAAGAAATTCCCGTTATCCTAGTGACTTCGAAAGACCAAAAAGCCGATAAGGCGTGGGGAAAAATGTTGGGTGCTAAAGGGTATGTCACAAAACCTTATCCTGACGATGAAGTCCTTAGCGTTATTCAATCACTGTAGGCACTTTCGCTGGCGTGAGTAATTTAGCTATGCCAACAATAATAACAACCAATGATTGAGACGCCTTGGCGCAAAGGAATTGATACTATGGAATCAACAGTTCAGCAAAATCACACCGATGATATTTTTGATGAGGTCTTTCTCGCCATGCAAGATGGCGATAATCAGACGGCATTGAAATTGCTTTCTCAAATTCAAACAGAAGACGAAGTGCAACGGCAAATGGTCGCCGACTATCAGATGCAGTTGAGTGCGTTGCTGGAAATGGAGCAGGCCGAGTTGAACGATGTGCCGTCAGGGTTGATTGCCGGTGATGATGAGGAAGAGGATGCCGTACTCAGTTGGGATGATGACGAACCGGCTGTTGACGAAGATGCAATAACTACGGTTGTCGAAGAAGTACCTGTTGGCGTTGAAGATGAGCTTGTCTCGACGGTAGCGAAAGAAACCGCGGTCAGTCCGTTGGCGGATGACGTGCTCATGACCGAAGAAGTATCAGCTGCCGACGCAACATTAGAAAAACTGCCATCAGATGCATTTATTTACACACATCATATCGATCCCAGTTTGTCTTTCATGCACTCCCAGCAACCCGACTTGAACGAAGCCGATTTGGCGTTGCAACAGGTTGGCAAATTACTGGACGATAGCGAATACGAAACGGCCAGTTCTGTGCTACAAATTGTATTGCAAAGCGGCGATGCCGAACAGCTGGCGCAGGCCAAAGTCTATAATGCGCGAATTGAACAAGCGTTACTCGAAACAGCACCCACAACAGTTACCGAAGCCATCAATCCAGTCGATGAAGTGTCAACGGATGACGCGTTGGCTACAATCAATGATGAAATTCACTCGTTAAACAGCTCAAATGAACCTGATGTTATTAATGCCATTAAAGAAAGTGGGAAGACCGGTGCTGGTGACTCGCTGATTGAAAATATTTTTAGCGATGATTTTGCCAAAGATGACACCGTCGTTGACTTTGCAGAACATACGGTGGTTTCTGTGGCGCATGATGCTGCATCCGAAGAGGCTGATGCGATGGCGCAAGTCTCACTGGACGTTGATCCTGAAAAAATCAAAGTTATTGAACCCGTAAGCGACATGCCAGTAGCCGATGCGGCAGAGGCGGTCAGCGAACCTAAGCCTGACGAAGAACAGGCTGTCATACAATCTCACGTTGCCGATTCGATTGTCAGTGTCGTTTCCGATATTGCTTCGGTTACTGAACCCGTTGAAGCAACGCCGACAACTAGCGACATGACGCAACCCTCGGATGCGGCATCTGTTGATTCAGAACAAGACATAGAAGAAACGATAATTACTACGCCAACACCAATTGAGGTGTCAGAGCCCATCGTCAAAGAAACCTTTACAGAAAATGAGGTGACGGAGAATTTGTTGCCGCCGACTCGTGCGTTGCAAGGCTTCTCATTCTCAGCAGAAGATTTATTTAATCAAACCAAAGAAACCGCACAAGTTGAGCAGTTCGAAAGTCGTCAGGGCTTTTTGGTTGGTGATGTGCGTTTGATGATTAATTTTGCCGATGGTTCGGAATTAACAGATATGCCTGAATATTTTCGTGTGCCAAATGCACCATCTTGGTTGATTGGCTTGACGAATATGCACGGTATTGTAATTCCTATCTTTGATTTGGTACAGTTCTTGAATTTAAAAGATAATCCAGAAAAAGGCAAGTCGATGATGCTAGTAATTCAGCACGATGAAAAAGCCGTGGGCATTATTATTAACGGCTTGCCACGCCGTTTGACGTGGGGTGAGAAGAATCGTGTCGATGCGAATACTTCACCGCCTTCATTGCGCGCGCATGTCAATACGGCTTGTTTGATTGATGATAACTTGTGGTTTGATTTAAATACGGAGTCGTTGTGCCAGCTGCTAGAGAAGAGTTTGTAGGACGTTTTTAGGTTTGTTGTTTGAAATATTTTTAATTATTTGAGGGAAAAGATGAAAAATTTAATGAAATATCTCGTAGGAGTTATCATTGTAGCGGTGTTGGCGGCAGGTGGTTACTTTGCCTATGATTATATGCAAAAAAATCAGTTGCTAGGCGGTGACGAACAGGTGCAGCAGGGGAGTACTAGCCAACATGCTCGTTCAATTGAGCAGCTGATAAGTAATTCGGAGAACAAAAACCGCGACCAAACTTTGGTTGTCGGTGTGGATGCCCACTTCCCACCGATGGTTTTTACGCGCGGAGATGGCTCAATTGTTGGTTTTGATGTTGATATTTTAAAGGATATTGCCAAGTCTTTGGGTAAGGAATTGGTCATTCGTCCGATTGATTGGTCGAAAAAGCTCCAAGAGCTAGACTCCGGCCGCGTTGACTTGTTGTCTTCGGGTTTTGTTCGTGCCAAATCGCGTGAAAAAAATTATGCCATGTCTAATCCGTATTTTGTTAACCGCATTGTTACCATGGTGCCTCAGGATAGCCCGATTGTTGAAATGGATGAATTGGGCAATAAGGTTATCGGTGCGCAAAAAGGCGTCGTTTACTATCTTGATGCTTTGAAAGACTTTACCAATTCAAAAGGGCAGGGTGTTGCAGAAGTAAAAGCAGATTATTCCGATGTCGGTGCGGCCTTATCAGGTATGCTTCAGGGTGATACGGATGCTGTTATTTTAGAATCTTCAATCGCACGTTATTACAGTCGCCGCTCACCAGATACATTTCGTATCTTGGATGGCGAGTTTGCAACGGTTGACCTTGTTTATGGTGCTCAAAGAGAAAATGTACAACTGATTAACAAACTTAATCAAGCAATTAGTAAGGTCATTGAAAGCGAGACATTTAAAACAGCAAATGCCGAGTGGTTTGGCGCAGAAGAATGATTTGGACTGTACGAGAGATAACTTTAAAGAGGAATGAAAAATGAATTTTACAAATATTAAAACAGTTAACAAAATCATTGCCGCGCTGGCTGTGCTGATTGTGTTGCTACTGGCTGTTTTGGGCTATGTATTTGCCCAGCAGATTGGATTGAAAAACGAAAAAGAGCAAGCGGTAACCAACCGTGACTTGGCGCTACAGGTGGTCGGTGAGTTGCGACGCAGCTCCGATGATATTACTACTGCAGCACGTCTCTATGTGATGACGGGGGACACCCGCTTTGAAGACGATGTTAACCGGATGCTCGCGATTCGTAACGGTGATATGGCACGTCCTCAGAATTACTCAGATGTCTATTGGGACTTTATCTTTGCCGATGGCAAATTGCCACGTCCTGATACTACGATTTATATTCCCTTGATAAAACTGGCCGTTAATGCCGGCTTTAGTGACGAAGAGTTGGATTTGGTTGTCGAAGCGGTAAGGGTCAGTAGCCGAGAAATCGGGGGCTTGGAAGTTGAGGCGTTTAACGCACTCAAAGGTAAATTTAAAGATGCCAATGGTGACTACGGCCGCATCAGTATTCCTGACCAAGAGCTGGCAGCAGAATTAGTGTTTGGTGAGCGCTACTTACAACGTAAAGCGGACTTTATGAAACCAGTAAGTAAATTATATCAACTGGTAGAAAAGCGCACTTTAGGTAGAATTTTAAGATTGGATGCCGAAAACGTCAAATTGAATACGTGGGTAGCGGGATTGGCCGTAGCTATCTTTATCTTGTCGTTAGTCTTGGGTCTGTTTGCACGTAGACGTAGTGTGATTCAGTTGAAAGAGCGTCAAGCGGCACAGGAAAGAGCCGAGCATGAAAACGAACAGTTGAACGATTCGGTTATCAACATCTTGCAGGCGGTAAACTCTTTGTCAGAAAAAGATTTGACCGCGCGCGCACCGGTAACGGAAGACATTATCGGTACGGTATCTGACTCAATCAACCAGTTGGCGGATGAAACGTCAACCGTATTGACTGGGGTAACCGATGTTGCTGGACAGGTATCGCAAGTTTCGGACAACTTGAACAAGCAGGCTCGCCAAGTATCTAAAACTGCACAGGAAGAGCGTCAATCAGTACAAAAAATGATTGAAACACTGTTTGATGCGACGCAAACCATGAACCAAGTAGCGGCATTAGCTGAACAATCGAACCAATCAGCAGATGAGGCGACACGGGTTACTGACGGCGCACTACAAACGGTAAACGAAACCGTTCACGGTATGGAAACTATTCGTGAAACGATTTCGGAAACGGAGAAACGTATCAAACGATTGGGTGAGCGTTCACAAGAAATCTCTGGTATCGTTAACTTGATTAACACCATCTCTGAGCGTACGCACGTACTGGCACTTAACGCATCAATGCAGGCGGCCGTTGCCGGTGAAGCCGGTCGTGGTTTCGCGGTGGTTGCGGAAGAGGTACAGCAGCTGGCTGAATCGTCACGTAACGCGACCGAGCAAATTGCCACGCTGGTGAACAACATCCAAATCGAAACCAACGAAACGATTAACACGGTAAACCGTACTATCGGTCAGGTTGTGGAAGGTTCGGAGCAAGCCCAGCAAGCCGGAGAGCAAATGCGTAAAACGCAGGAAATCACCGCCGAACTGGTTGCTCGTGTACAAAACATCGCCGATGCTTCTGTGAAGCAGAAAAGTATGTCTGCCCAGCTACTAGAAGCTGTACAGGCAATCGGTGAGAGTACGGATAAAACAGCCGAGCAAATCGCGGCTCAAAGTGCCGGTACTGCCGAGCTACAAAAAGCGGCGAAAACGCTGGTGGATTCGGTTAACGTATTTACGCTACCCAAGCGCGCCTAGGTTCGTTTGTGTAATGAGCTTACATTCAACCACCAACCGTTAACGTAACCTATGAGGTCATTTTGTGAAATTAGGTGATTTAATCAGCGCACTGGCGGACGAAATTGAAATCGTCCGCCCTGAGCTAGAGCAATATTTAGCCGATATGTCATCGCTAGAATTGGACGATAGCCGTTTTACGGATGCCGCTGAGTTCTATTCAGAACAGGTTGAACGCATGGGGGAGGCCGCTGAGATGGTAGGTTTCCCCGGCTTGCAGCAAGTTTGTGAGCAAGTGACAGGGAATATCGCCGTGTTAAAGGATAAACCGCTGAATGAACGCGGTGAGTTTATCGCTTTTCTACAGCAGTGGCCGGATTTGGTGGTACATTATCTCAAACACCTTGACGACCCCTCCTCGGCAGCCGGTTTGATTGACTTTTTGCGAGAAGCACCCGTGCCGCTCAAGGAAGAAGACGGGCTTAAAATGATGCATACGCTGGGTGCTTTCCCCGGCGCAATGGATTCGCTGGATGGACAAGAAGCCTCACAACGTCCCGTGTTGGCGTCGCCCAACAGTGTGGCCTTGATTGTCCCCGATGATGTTGATCCCAATTTGTTAGAAGGGTTTTACCAAGAAGCACCGGGACAAACAGAAGAATTAGTTAATTTACTCAATCATATTGTGTCGGGTAGCGGCACGATGTCTGACTTGGTGGCCGCCAAACGCATTGTCCACACCCTCAAAGGGACGGGGGCGATTATCGGCCTAACGGGTATCTCTAATCTCGGCCATCACTTTGAAGATATTTTAGATTATTTTGAAAGCAAAGAGGGGGAAGTCAACCCCAGCGTGGCTACAGTGCTACTCGATGGTGGTCACTGCTTGGCGCAAATGATTGCTTATCTGACAGGGAATGATGAATTTCCCGAACAGAGTTTGGCGGTTTTGCAAAATATCTTAGATATTGCCAATATCATTGACCGCGATGGCGATTTGGACGCTATCCACCTAAGAAATCAAGTAGCCGCTCCTGCATTGCAACAGCCTGCGGTTGAGAAAAAGCCCACATCACCGGGGGGCAGCGCCTCCGCATCGGCATTGCGAGTCAGTATGAAGCGCATTGACGAACTCTTTAGGGTCTCGGCTGAAATTTCGGTGCACTCGGCCGCGATGGAAGCGCAAATTAAAGATTTAACCGACTACATTAAACGATTGAGAGCGCAGCAGCTGCGCGTTAAGCGTCGCTTGTTTGAGCTGGAAACGGTGGTAGATGTGCGCTCGTTAGCTTTGATGCACAGCGGTAAAGAGCGTGAAGTCGGCACGGCGTTCGACCCACTGGAGTTGGAACAGTATAACGAACTACACAGTACCACCCACGCCCTGTTGGAAGAGTTCAACGATACCATGCTGATTAGTGAGCAGTTAGCAGAAAATTTTGCCGGACTCAACACGCAGGAAAACCAACAGCAGTTGCTGGCACGCGATTTACAACACTTGGTTATCGGGACGCGCATGTCCGAAGTTGGCTCGTTAGAGGCGCGCCTGCAACGCAATATCCGCACAACCAGCCAGATGACAGGCAAGCAAGCGCGACTCAAACTCACGGGTGGCGATACGCTAATTGACAGTGACGTATTGAGCCAGCTGGCCGATCCGTTGTTGCACCTATTGCGCAATGCAGTTGACCACGGGATAGAAACGCCAGAAGAACGTCAGGCAGCCGGCAAAGACCCCGTGGGCACGATTACCCTAGACTTCACCTCGCAAGGGCAACAGATTTTCTTGCGTTGTAGTGATGATGGTAAGGGGCTAGATTATAAGCGCATTTTACAAAAAGCCATCGACAATCAGTTAATTTCCGAGGGCGATCAACTCACCAAAGAAGAAATCAGCCAGTTAATTTTTAACTCTGGTTTTTCAACGCGCGATCAAGTTAGTCAAGTATCTGGACGTGGAGTCGGCATGGATGTCGTGCGCAACTGGTTAAATACCATTAACGGCGGCATCAGTGTGGATTCTGAAAAAGGCCAGTACACTACCGTAACTTTGAATTTCGCATCCTCACTAACAACGGTGCAGTCGCTGATTGTTGAAGCATCGGGACAAGCATTTGCATTGCCTTCGGTACAAATTCAGCAAGCCTTGGCGCAAGATGAAGGTGAATTTTTTGAATCGGGTAATGCTTTGGAGTATCGCCACAATGACCGCGTTTACGGGGCTAAACACTTGTCTGATGTCTTGGGCTTTGAACGCAAAGAGACCGGCAATAAGCCTTTTGCCGTGCTGATGCGTGTTCAAGATGAACTATGGGCGATTGCTGTCGATAGCTTGATTGATTCGCGAGAATTGCTACTCAAACCACCAGGCGTTTACATGCGCCATATTCCGGGCATTGTTGGTACTTCCATTTTGGGTGACGGTAGCGTTGCTATCCATCTGGATATGCCACAATTGTTAGCGCGCGCCGAAGGTCGTGGACGCCTTGTTCGCCAAAGTGATGAGACTATCACCGCAGAAGCAACGGGAGCGAATGTGCTTATTGTTGATGACTCGTTGTCAGTTCGCAGCACTTTACAAGAACTGGTTGGCGATGCCGGCTTTAGGGTCAAAACAGCACGGGATGGTATTGAAGCAGTTAACATATTGGATACGTTCACCCCGAAAGTGGTGTTGACAGATTTGGAAATGCCCAATATGAACGGTGTTGAGTTAACCACGCACATACGCAACCGCCAAGGCTTACAGGATGTACCTATTGTGATGATTACTTCGCGCTCACAAGATAAACACCGCGAGTTGGCTATGCAAGCCGGCGTCAACACCTATTACACCAAGCCGTATAATGATGCGGAATTGTTGACGACGATCAGCGAAGCACTGGCTTGATAACACGGATATGAAAATGAGTTGTAGGGCATGAATACCAACGAAGTGCAGGATTATATTTTTTTACGTGCCGGTAGCTTACATCTGCTAATGCCACAGGCAGAGATGCTGTCGGTGGCGCACGTTCAAAATCGGCAGCAGGCCAGTGAACATGCCATTGGTTCGATAGCGGAACTTAAAGCGCAAATCCATAACCAACAGCCCATGTTTGCGGCTTTGTCCTCTGAACTGAGTATTTTGCCGAATATTCCCAGTGATCGCTTTATTCAAACCACGTGGCAACAAGCGCCTGAATTGCATTGGTGTTGGAATGAGGTGCGCTTGTTAAATGATGTGCATCTCAATCGCTCTCCCATGCCGGCAGTGATTCGTCCTCCTCGTATGCCTCTCGATGGTATTGCGACGTTACGTGATGGCACGATTACATTTACGTGTGAAACAGCATCGCTATTGGCTTATCTGCTTGAGGAATCTACATAATGGAACAACAGCAACCCCAAACGATTTCACTGGCCTCTATTGTTTCGTTGCATCATGTTGGCGAGACGAGCTTTGCGCGTGCATGGTTGCTCAGTTATGCACCATCGCGTTATTTTGCTTTGCCACTTCAAGCCTGTCACGAGTTGGTTGAATTTCCTGAAATTATTACCGTTCCGGGTGTGGCGCACTACAGTTTGGGCCTGCTTTCCTGGCGTCAGCAATGGTTGCCGTTGATTGATATGAACAGCTTGATTACCGGTGAGCCAGCGAAATTAACAGACAATAGCCACTGTGTGGTAGTTGCCTATCGCGCGCAGTCGGGCAATATTGCTTATGCGGCACTGTCGTTACACACTTTTCCACAATTGATTGAAGTTAAAGATGAAGCCATTTGTGCCTTGCCAGAAAAGACCACTTTTGACTGGTCGACGATAGCTTCTTCTTGTTTTCGTTACGCGGATAGTCGGGTGCCGGTCATTGAAGGTAGTCAACTGTTTTCTGTCTATCATGAAATTTCATGATTTTGTCAATTATTAGATGATAAACGCGGTAAAATCACCCTTTCTTATTACACAATAATCTTTTGCGTCTGTAGCTCATTTGGATAGAGCGCAGCCCTCCGGAGGCTGAGGTAGTGGGTTCGACTCCCGCCAGACGCGCCATTTTCACTTTTATTCCTTCACAATCCTTCACAATTTGCTTTGATTAACAATAGTCTTAAGTGTATCATGTGCTCAATCCTTCACAATCTCTCACAATCAAAACTTTGATAAATGTGGGGGTTGTTTAGGGGTCGAAAACTGAAATAACAAATTGAACCCCCAGATGGCACTATCAGATAGCAAAATCAAGAAAGCAAAACCTCTTGAAAAGAAATACAAACTCCACGACGGCGAGGGGCTTTACCTGCTTGTCATGCCTAACGGGTCAAAGTTGTGGAAGATGCGCTACACACGCAACGGCAAAACTGTCGAGCTGTCACTTGGCAAATACCCCTACGTTTCATTACTAGATGCGCGAGGAAAGCGGCACGAGGCAAGAGAGCAATTGGCGCAAGGCATTGACCCCAAGCAAGCCTACGCCAAAAATAAAAAGATAGCCAGCGGAGAAAATACATTTCGGGCCGTTGCGAAAAAGCTAGTCGAGCAAAAAGAAAAATACGTTGTGCCTAAAACTGTTAGGGAAATCAACAGTAAGCTAGACTTGCACGTTTTCCCCTACATTGGTGACATGGCGATGGATGAAATACAGACAAGTGACGTTAAAGAAATTGTTCAGCGCGTGGATAGGGCTGGGCATGCGTACCAAGCCAATCGAGTTTTAGGACTGATAAGCGAAGTTTTTAGATATGGCATTATTGACGAGGTGTGTCAGTATGATGTCGCCTCGCCGCTTAAAGGTTTTATTAATGTGCCGCCTACCAAGCACCACCCAACAATAACCGATCCAAAGCGCGCTGGCGAAATGCTGGCGGACACTTGGCTTTATCACGGCTCATTCCGTGTGCGCATGGCCTTGCGCCTAATGCCATACGTTTTTTTGCGAACTCAGGAAGTAAGATTTTTGAAGTGGGAAGAGGTGGACTTTGACAGGAAACTTATCGTCTTGTCGGCTGAAAAAATGAAGTCGCGCAGGCCTCACTATGTACCGCTTGCGCGACAGGTAATTGACCTGCTAACTACTGTCAAGGAAAAATCGGACGGCGAGTACGTCTTTTCGATTGTCCGGCGCGGCAAGGAGGCAACCATGAGCAACAGTACGATAAATAACGCGTTAGGAATACTAGGGTACAAGGGCGAGATTGTCGGGCATGGTTTTCGCGGCATGGCCTCGACAATGCTTTATGAAACGCAAGAATATAGCGAAGAGTTAATCGAAACTCAGCTTGCCCACACCGAGCAAAAAGATGAGAAAAAAGCCTACAACCACGCTAAATATCTAACCCACCGCGCCAAAATGATGCAAGATTGGGCGGATATGCTGGACGACTTGAGAAGAAATGGCAGTCGCTAGGCGGCTGCCATTTTTGAGGCGACGAAATTGTCGGCACATTGTTTGATGAAGTCTAGCGCCTCCTGCTTTAAATCGGGCAATCTTCTATCGCTGTAGCCAGCGAACACCACCCACGCCTCAACTGATAAAACATCCCAATAATATGGATCGTATTCTGTGTATCTCTTTCCTCTTGGAAAGTGTCCCGATTTTATCATGCTGTCTAACGTGTTGCAGCTAACCGATAGCGCCTCGGCGACTTCTTTTTTCTTTAGTCTGATTTTCATCTTTCCCTCCTGCACTCTCGCAGTGCATATTCTCTTAACATGCACAAGATTTTGGATTTCTTGTGCGTGTTGGTTTATAGCTTGATAGCCATTTTGCCTTTTGCTTCGGCAAGATGCTCTCGGTCAATTTTTCTCAGGTCGTTCAGCATTGCCTCAAACGCAGCCCGATTTTCATCGTCATAATCGGACAAAACGGACTCAATAAGCATTGCGGAAAAGCCTATCAATACAAAGTCACGCTCGCCTTTGGTTAGGCCGTTTAATGCTTTGCATTTGCCCAAATGTTTAAATATTTTGAGTTCGCACTCTGTGGATATTTTTGCAAACTCCGCATCTGTGTATTTCATTCTTTGCCTCTAAATCAATAATTTTTCTTTCGGTGGTGCGGCTTCAAACACGCCGCGCTTTACTCGGACAATAAGTCCGTCTTTGACCATTTGTGATAAGTATTCGCCGACGTATTTGCGCGCGTTGTAATAAATGCCATAGCCGATTTCATCAACCGCATCATCTAAAGTGATGCGCTTTTTCTCGTGCAATAGTCTGATTATCTTTTGCTTTTTAGTCATCTTATTTCAACCTCGGCGCGCCAACCAAACTCAAATGTTTCGCCACATTCAGTGCATTCACGCTCTTCGCTGTCGCAAGAGTGCTCGGGCAAGTCGTCTGATTGAATTGTTTGTGTTTTTCCGCAGTGCGGACAGTCTATGCTATACATTTCAGCCTCCTAGAACGGAATATTATCGTTAAGATTGTCTTCTGGCCACGGCTCAATCTGCTGCGGTCGATGCTGAAATGCGGCTGGCACGTTGTTACTCGCTTGTGCATTGCTCGGCGCTTGCGGTGCTTGACCGTCACCGCCTTGGCGACCGCCTAACATTTGCATTTGGTCAGCGCGGATTTTGGTTGAATAACGGTCAGCGCCGCTTTGGTCTTGCCACTTGTCGGTGCGAATGCTGCCCTCAATATACACTTGCGAGCCTTTGCGTAAGTATTGCCCCATGATTTCTGCCAATTTGCCGAAGGCCTCGATGCGGTGGTATTCTGTTCTTTCCTGCTTCTGTCCAGTGTTTTTGTCTGTCCAGCTCTCATTTGTGGCCACCGAAATGGTTGTTACAGCAGTGCCGCTAGGTAAATATCTCATTTCGGGGTCGGCGCAAGTGTGCCCGACAATGATTGCTTTGTTTATTCCTCTATTTGCCATTTTGTTGCCCCTCTATCTTTTCCAAAAATTGACAAGCAAAACGTCCTGAGAAGTTTACAAGAAATACGAGTTCCTGCCTATATACCCCTTCTCCAACGATAAAGCTGTCTCCTCGACATTCCCAAATCTGCCCCTCGTAAAACTTTGCCTCGCCACAGTTAATCATCTTAACTTTGTCTCCCTTTTTAAACTTATTTGCCATTTCTTAATCCTCTGCTACTTCAATTAGTTTGGAACACCATAACACTCTAACCCAGTCATAGTTTATGCTGTCGTTTAAAATTGTCGTGATAACCTCGGTTGCGACATCAAAAGCAGTAACTTCTGTCATCTTGTCTTCAAGACATTCTTTTGCGCGTTTGTATTCATACTCAGAAACAGGGGTTCTCCCCATGTGGAGAAATCCGTTTTGACATATTTTGTATTTTATTATTCTTATCTTTTTCATATTTAATCCCTCTCAAAGTCTATTTCTCCGCCAATAATTCTGGGTTTTCATGAATATTACCCACGACCTCATAATCCCCGGCGCTAACAGCATCGCACAATTCTTCTCGATTGAACTGCCCCACCATGTCGACAAACGGAGTAAAGCCGCCGCAATCATATTCGACAACAAATCGCTCGCAGTAATTTCCGGCTTTTAGTTCGACAATATCGCCCTCGTAAACATCCTTGCCGTTTTTGTCCTGCAATCCGGTGTATTGCTCAACGACAAACTGTTTTTTGCCACGGTAGATTTCCCAGTCTTGATGCTCGTTAAGCATCAAGATTGCGCCATTTTCCGAAAGCGCCAAGTTGTCCCGATATCGTCCTTGAGTTTTATCCCAAAATCTAAACTTTTTCTTGTTCATTTTTCCCTCATTAATTGGTGGCACTGGTGAGTAACGCTCTCAAATCTCCCCAGTTATGAGCTAGGGCGCTTTGCTTTAAGCTACAGTGCCGTTATTTTTTGGTGCCGACACTGATGTCGGTACCAAATGACTGAGCGACACCAATGTCGGTCGGTTAAGCTAATCATTGGTGCTGGGCGCTACTATCGTTGCTCACTGTTTTGCGCGTTCAGGCCTTGCTAAGTAACGCCCAATGATGCCTCGTGACGTGAGGCAGACGGCGTGGCTACACGCTTTAAACTTCAAATAAGCATTCGTATTGGAACGTCTTATCTGGCATACGCTGAGAGAACGCGTAAACGGGCTTAATGCCGTTTTCTTTTAGCGTATTCTCTAATGTTCCCATGAAAAATGGAGCGCCGCCAATCATAGCGGTTTCTACGCCGCGCTTACGCGCAATAGATGCGAGAGCACTGGCGCGTTGACGCATGTCATCTTTGTCTGGCTTGCCGAAAAATGTAATCAGCCTGCGGACTTCTTCGTGGTTATCGGGCGTAAAAACACCGTCTTTGATTTGCCCCTCTACCAGCTCATGCTGGGTGAAGTTGATAATTTTTTTAGTCATTTTATTTTCCTGTCTCTCGACGTTTAGTTGCCGCAAAATTGCGGAATGTAATCCACCTGTGCGGTGGTTAAAAGCTGCTTACGGCAGTTAATCGTTAAAGCCGTCAAACGGAACGAAAACAGCCGCCACCGCCATTTCGCCCCCGGTTTCATAAATATAGCCGCCGGGGACGCGCTTTATACAACTGCTCTGGTCTATCAGTATGCACTCAAGCATTTTTAAGTCTTCGACCTGTTTGGTTTTTTCGCCTTTCATTTCTTTCTCCGGTTTAGTTAAATTGTCCGTGCTTTGCCCCGCGGTGGGCTGTGATTAGGCGGCGTGGTTAATGCCAATTTGCTCATAAAATCCATGCGCTCGGCAAAAGTCCACAAAGTCGTAAAGCAAGGCTTCAATCTCTGCTTTAATGCCCTCGTAAGCTGCAAACGTCATTTGCTCAAATGCAAGGATATTGACAGGGTTATTGTTATCGACATGTGCCACCTTGTACGTCACGCTTTGCAAGCCGAAAATTAGGCAGTACACGCGCCACTGAATGCTGTCTTGGTACTTGTCCGTGCTAAAGCGCTCGGTGGTTTTGTACTCGGTAGCCTCGTAGCTGTCTAGTCGGTCAACCTTGCCTACCAATGTGACAATTTCGCCGTTGGGCAAAGCGATTTCCGTTGTGCCTTTTACTTCGGCTACGCCGGTCAGTTGCTCATTCTCGGCAATTGGCGCAATTTGATTTTTCTGCCATTGCCAGCCTAGCTTTTCGATAACTTCGCCTTGCTTTTTGTGGTCGCTCCAATTCTCAAGGATTTCATGGAATGACGTGCCGCGTACCATTAGTGGCGTGGTTTCACGCTCTCCCGTCCAATCCTCGACCAGTTTGTCATAAGTGAACCAGTCGGCCGTGAGAAACAGCCGGTAGGTTTCCAGTGTGGTTGCGCTTACTCTAAGCATTTTCTGCCACCTCTGTTTCGGTGGTTTCGGGGTTGTGGAGCTGAACACTTTCCTCGGCATTCGGATCGAAACAGCCGGTTTTGTCAAAATCAAAGCCTAGTGATTTGGCTTTTTTGCCTAGCAACGTTCTCGCCATGTGATAGTGTGCTTGGCTTTCTAGCTTTTTCAAGTTTGCGCCCAACTCATTGACCTGTTTAGGTGTTTCAATCGTTTCAATGGCTTCTTTCAGCGCCTCAAAGGCTTCGCGCGCTTGGGCTTGCTTCTCGCTCAGTGTGATGATTTTGTTCATTGCACCAGCCAAAACCTCAGCAAAATAATTCGGATCAGCATCAAGGTTAGGAATGAGCAACGGCTCAATGCTTGCCGAGTTTTTACCTAGCCAACGGTCGGTTGGGTTGAAGTTCAACACGCGTTGATTGTTTTCGGCAAAGTAGTAGCCCATGAGGTCGGCAACTTGGTTAATCATGTCCTTACTGCCGCCCTTAACCAGTGGCCGGAAAAAGGTATCATCGCCGCGTTTTTCCTCGGTGACGTGACAGATTAAAATCACGGTTTTACCGAATGTTTTCATGCGCTTTAAAAACTCCGAAAACTCATTTTTCAGCGCTCCCCAACCTTGCATCGTCAAACCGCCATTGCGGTTGCCCATTTTGGGATTGCGATTAATAATATTAGCCGCGAGATAATCTAAGCAGGTGTCCACGGTGTCAATGATGATTGTGCTGTAGTCTTTGATGTCTGCGGCTTGAATGCTAGCAATCTCGCTCCAGTCGCTAATGGGCACAAAGTCTTTGCGGTACTCACTGCGGTGAGCGCCGTTGTCGAAGTCCAATAGCAAGGGCTTTTCAGCCGAGAATGCTAAGGACGTTTTGCCAATACCCGGCTGTCCATAAATGACGACGTTAAAGCCTTTTAATTCTACTGGGTCGGTTGCTGTTTTGATGTTTAACATTTTGACACCTCTTTTTGTTAATTAAAAAATCATTTCGGTTTGTTCGGTTTCTTGCTGTTAAAGTAATAGCGCTTCTTGATGCGCCATTTCAGCCTCGGTCGCTTCGTCATAATCCCCACAATCGGGGGCGTAGTCTAGGTCGCTCATTGCTTATTCCTCCTCTTCTAGCCAAGCCAACAATGCGGCTTTAGCCTCTTTGGTTTCTTCCTTGCTTCTGCCGCCGGCATCTAAAACCCGACCAACAAGGTCGAAAGAAATTGACGTTTCGCGGCCGTCCTCAAACCGCCACACCGAAACGTGGCCGCCGTGGTTGCTGTATCGCGTTTCGTGAATGCTGATTACCCAGCCACTGGGGAGTTTGAGTTTTCCAACTTCTGTGGATGCGTTGAAAAATTGTTGAATAATTTCTTTCTTAGTCATGATTAAACCCCCAAAAGTTGCGTCCAAAAAACATGCCAAAAGGCAGTGATAACTACGGCAAACACCGCGAAAATAATTAGATTGTCTATGTTTTGGGTAAGACTTCCCCATGCGCGCGAAGTTAATCGCGCGGTGTTGTTGATATTCATAGTGATTTGCTCCTAGCCGAAAAAGCCGGCCGGTATGCCGTAGTAGGTATCGAGATTGCCTTTGCAGACTTTGCGAAAATAGCGCTCTTCTTCTTCGGCCTCAAGGCGTTCAATTTCTTGCTCGTTGAATAGCGTGTCTTGCCATTCTTGCAAGATAAAGTCGATAGTACCGCCACAATAGACGTTAGACAGGATAATGTCGCCTGTTGGTAATTCGATACCGACTTGGCCTTGTTCGTTCGTTGAAATATCATCGCCAGATTCGGCAAGTTTTAATGACAGCTGTTCGCCGTCTTGAATAATGAGTTTGCGCCAGTTTTTCTTTAAGTGCGCGAGGGGAATAATTTGCATTTTGATTGCCTCGTTTAGTTGTTATTTAGTGTCGTGCGGCAATTATAGACAAATGTATTATCCATGTAAAGAAAAATGTCTATTTTTTCTCAAAATCTGCTAAACTAGGCAGGCAAGAAAGATTTTTAGGCAATAAAAAACCACCGCTAGGGTGGCTTATTACCTCGTTGGCAATTCCTCAGGTTGCGAGGCTTATTACCTCGTTGGCAATATCTTTAGGTGCATTAAAGGTGCCTAAGGTGGTATTTGGCGTGTGTTTTTTTAAGTTATAGTAAGCCCTGTCAATGGCATTATCCGTCATGTCGGCAATATCTTCGGGGGCGTTTTCTGGGCGGTAGATAAGCAATCTCCCTCTGCCCTTTTTTAGCGCTGAGTCCGCAGTGGCCAAGTCATAAAAAGATGTGGAAAACTGCGAATTAATCATATTTTTATCAGCGTAATCAACTGATATAATTGACGCAAATAGCGCTTCCCTGCTCATTTCGTTAGGAATGAATACTTGTAGATTAGCGCTTATCCTCTCATCTCCCGGCATATAGACAGGGTGATTAAACCAATAACTCCCAACAAAATCACTATTTATGCTATTTAGTTCTTTGCGAACCAGTGTGCGAATACTGTCGGTGTTATAGTTTGCTCTGTTTGACTTGGACTTGTCGGCAATTAGTCTCAAGCTAACCATTTGTTGATACAAGCGGTTTAAAATCTCAGCAACACTGTCGCCAGCTGCGGCAGCAGGATTGCCGAATACAATATGAGGTGACGGCGTTTTGCTTTTGGGTTTCTGATGTGCAAAGTGCCAATCAATCATCTCAAGCAATAAGGTGAAATTATCACTGCCGGCTTTCCCATATAGCTGTTTAAAAGGCTCTGCTGTTTGCAGTAGCTTGACGTGAGTTTTTCGACCAATGGTCAACCCCACGCCAACATTGAGTAATTCGCCCGTTGCTAGATTGGGTTTAATGCGAATAGGAAACCACTTACCTGTAACAGTGGGCCGTGTTACAGGGCGCACCTGCGCTAATAGCGCATTGGCTAAATCATTACCTCTACTCTGTGTGCTGTCAAGCATGGCGCGTTTTCCTTTCTATATTTTTGAAACTCTAAATAAGGCATCAATGCGTCCGAAGGCAACAATAACCCTGCCCAATGGACTATTTCTTTTTCAATTTCGGCATCTATCTTAGCAAAAATCGATGCTGAGTTCATGCAGTTTTCGATGATTTTTTTACGCTTTTCCGTGTGGCTAGGTAATAAGTCGTACAGCAAGTTACGGTATTGCTTATTTTTATTAAGCTGAAATAACTGCCAGTTTTCGCTATTTTCGGAAATTAAGCGTCCGTTATCAATGAGGGCAAAATCACCAGACTTTAAACGGATTAAGTTATTTAGATGTCTGTCTGTATGGGCGATAATTTCATCATTGACGATAGCGGCGGGATATTCACGCCATGCTGTCACCTCTTTTATTAGGGCATCTTCTAGGTCGGGGTTAATCGGCTCATTTAAATGGATTGCAGCACTATGCCCGTCTAACCTAGCTGTGCAAAAACAAATGACATTCTCATAATCGTTTAGCCAAGCATATTGTCTTTTTGCTTGCCTTTTGATACTTGGAATTGATTGCGTTGACAGGACAGCTAAAAAAGCGTGTCTGGGCTGAGGTAGTTGGTGGTTTTTTATGATTAAAAAGCCGACAATTTCGTTGAAAAGGCCTTTGGATTGTTCATGATAGGGCTTGCAAAACGCTTCGATAGCGCCGTGGCTTGGGTGGCTAAATGTGGCAATAAAAACAGGCGACAAATGATTGTCTAGTCCGTCAACCCAACAGCTAAAAGATAATAAATTATTTTCGCTAAGTGTTTCAATAATCATGTTATTTATATATAGGAACTACTTTTTAGGCAGTCGCCCAACTTTCCAATTTTCAACAAACACCGCCCTATTGCGACAACTCCGCCAACAATTCGGGGTGATTGGCGACTACGCAATCACTCGTCTTTGGGCATGCGTTGTCCTGTCACAAAAACAGTCACTAAGCCAATAACCGTTGTACCACCAACAATTGAGGCGGCGGTTTCCATGCCTAAGTAGCCTAGATAGCCACACGTTGCCATGCATAGTGCCGACACCGCGCCACCAATCATCTGCCCTAGCTTGCGCTCCGATAAATGCTTGTTGGCTAGTTCGGTGTTGGTTTTTAGGGCTTGCATCTCGTAATTGTGGCGAAAATCCGCTTCCTTTTCCGCCATGGTGACAATGCTAGTGACCAAATCGGGGGATACCTGTTGATAAATGGTCATTTCATCGGCAGACGGCAAAGGGCCGGCGACATAGTGTTGCGCCTCAATGGTCTGTTTGCCGTCATTTGCCTTGAGGGTTTTGTTGTTATTGTGCTGTGGCTTTGACATCTTGTGGCACTACCTTATCAATGGCTTTTCGCATATCGTTACCCACGGCGACCCAGTCGCCGGCTAGATTGTCGCGGTCGTTGCCCACTCGCGCCTTAACCTGTGGCATTGCGCCCGTTGGAAATATGGCTAGCACTGAGCCGATGCCAATAAAAAATTCTCTTATATTCATTTTGCACTCCGTTTGTTAATAGACAATGGCATATTCAAACACCGCCAACACCCTAAACGGCTTGTCAATGCGCGGATAGTGGGGGTTTAGGGGCATCAAGTAATGAGCGCCAGCGTCTGTGACGTATTTTTTGAAAGTAACCTCATCTGCGCCCTCCACCTTGGCCAATACCAAGTCGCCATTATTGGGGGTTTTGTTGCCGCTGTCAAACACGGCAATGGCGCCGTCTGGGTAGGATTTGCCCACTGGTGAGGTCATGCTGTCGCCGGCGATACGCAGGCCGAAAGCTCTGCCTTGGTAATCTTTGGGTGAGACTAACCACGTCTCGACCTCGTGCGGCTCCAGTTCGCGCGTGTGGATAAAGGCACCGGCGGCGACTTTGCCGAGCAGGGGAACGCCACCGTGCAAATCGGGGGCAGGCGCGACATTGCCGATACTTTCAACGGCTATCATCGGTTCTTCGCCTGTAAGCAACCACTCAAGACGGACATTTAGGGCTTCAGCTATGGCGCTTGCCTTTTGTGAGGACTTGTTATCTCGCAATTCCAACTTGTTTATTGTGGTTGTTCCTACGCCTACTTTTTCTGCAAGTTCTTCTTGTGTAAGACCAATTTCAAGTCGTCTTTGTTTTACTCGTTTGCCTAAAGCCATAATAGAAACACAAATGTCTTTCTTTTTTTAGACATCTGTCTTATAATCTCCTTGCTACGTTCACAGGTAGTCCTAACGTTTAATTGTTAGGTGTCGTAACGTGGGGGGATTGCACCCCCCCCACACTTTTGTTACGAAATCTCGCGGTTAAATGTTTGGTTACGACACTAAACACAACTTAACGAGAGGTTCTATATTACATGGAAAAACCCAAAAAATCCATGTCCGATTGCGGACATGCGCCCACACTATCCAGCATCGCGCGTGAAGAGGCTCGCCTTGCTTTCAATAACAAATTGATTTCCCACAACCAATATGCTGTTCGCGTTGCTGAGTACGCACCGGCTTATTTCAGCTTTTCGCCAATTACTGGTGAAGACGTTGAGAATTGCGCCGACTTGCTGTGCCGAAACGAATGCGCCAACCGTAAACGCATCGAGCGTTACGTCATCAAAGGCGAGAAGTTTGATAAAAACCTCGTGCCAGCGCTCATCAAAGCCCTGCCAGAGCCACGCCGCAGTATTGCCAAACAACGCATCATGGCGCTACTTGATGATAGTAGCGATGAAATATTTGACTTTACGTCACTTGGTCAAGCGTCAATCAAAGAAGCTAGCGAGGCGACTATTGCTATTGCCACCTGTGCCGACTTGGCAACCTTGGCTAAAGAGTTGCAAGAAAGTATTGATGCACAACAGGCCATGCTAGATGTCACACTGTCTATGCTAGCGGGAGGTCAATCATGAGTTGCTATTTTTGCAAAATATTCACCAATTTTTTCCCAAAAAACCAAATAAAAAATAGATTGGATAAAAACACGAACTCAATAACTTCTCGGCGCGTTGCTGGTTCGTCGCCTTTTAAAAAAATAATCACAATACCTAGATACATGAAGGGCATCAAAGCATCCATTATTTTATTTATCGATGTTTTAAGCCTTGTCTTCTCTTTGCTTGTGCTTTTGGCAATCGTGATAAAAATTGCCACCCCCATGAGCAGTATGGTTACGGTGGATAACAGCGTATTGATGTTCATATTCAGCATTCTCCTTGTTATAAAAATCTATTTGCTAATCGGCGAATTATCGCACCACATCAGCAAAACAGCCAACAAAAAAACAGGGGGTAAACTATGAACGACTTGATCGCAATCAACCAAACGCAACTCAACGGCGAAACCGTGCCGACTGTCAACGCGCGCGAGTTACACGCGTTTTTGGAAAGTCGGCAAGATTTTTCAACTTGGATTAAAAGCCGTATCACTCAATATGGTTTTGTTGAAAATACTGACTTTATCCGCTTCCACAAAAAAATGGAAGCCAATAATGCAACGCTCACCGAATATCACATCAGCCTAGACATGGCCAAAGAATTATCCATGGTCGAGCGCAACGCCAAGGGCAAACAAGCGCGACAGTATTTCATCGCTTGTGAGAAAAAAGCCCAACAAGTCACCCTGCCTAACGCTAAAGAATTGGCGTTAATGGTTCTCAAGGCCGAAGAAGAGAAAGAGCGTCTAGCGCTAGAAAACCAACGTCAAGCCGTCATCATCGAAGAGCAAGCGCCCAAAGTGGCCTTTGTTGATAGATTTGTTGACGGTAGCAAACTGTATTCAATCACAGAGGCCTCAAAAATCCTCAAGTTTAAGCGCAAAGACTTTATCGACTGCTTGATAAGGGATAAGTATCTCTATCGCACCGGTGGCGCTTTAGTGCCCTACGAAAGCCCCAAGTGCAAAGCCGTCTTTGAAGTCAAAACTGGTATGAGCGACTGGGGCAGAAACTTCACACAAACGAAAATCACCGCCGAGGGCTTGAATAAGTTCAGCGATACTTACAGCGGTGAGTTGTTGGAGGTAAGTCATGATTAACACAATACACGACCTAAGCATCGGCGGTCTCGTGAAATACAAGCACGAAGTCGTCCCTGTTGTCTATCTTGAGGCTACAGGCATTGTAGGTGTTAAAGACCCTCGCAACCTGTCGCAGATTGAGCGAGTGCCGCTTAAAGCGCTTGACGGCGTGGAGATTACGGCTGAGTGGCTTGAGCGGCTTGGCTTTACTAATTATGAGGTGGTGGATGTGCTTGACCACTTGGTGACTGAGTGCTCCTACACCCGCACAGACGGACTAAGCGTGTATTGGGCAACGGGGCATTACTGTTTTGGCAACACTCTTGTTGAGCACGTTCATCACCTGCAAAACCTCGCCCTAGTCAACGAAGGCGTGGAATTGACGCTTGGGGGTGAAGCATGAAACACATCAGCAAATACCTTGTCAATATCGGCAACCCACCAACGCCCGAAAACGGCGATTTAAGAGCCTTGCAAATCCAACGCGAGGAAGTACAAGCATCGGGCGATTTAAAGGCACTACGCGCTATTGATGCGCGAATTGAGGATTTAGTTATGGGAGGTGGAAAGTGATACATTCATTCGATACCCACATTGCCGAAAAATACGGCGGCTCAGACAAGGCAACGCTCATTCACAATATCGTCTTTTGGATTGAGAAAAACAGAGCAAATAACGTCCATTTCATTGATGGCAAATATTGGACTTACAACACTGCTAAGGCGTTCCACAAGCTGTTTTCCTACATGGGTTCTGAGCGCCGTATTGGTCGCTTGTTAGAGCAGTTGACTGAGGCGGGAGCACTAGAAGTTGCCAATCATAACAAAGATAAACGCGACCAGACCAAATGGTACACCATTGCTGACGAATGGATTTACCAAGTTTATCATCTGCAATTGTCAAATCTGTCAAATGCAAATACCAAAACTGACGAAACACAGTTGTCAGATTTGTCAAATGATAATAAGGAAACAGATAGTAAACAACAGATAGTAAACGGGGCAGATGAAAAACAGGCTGGCGACTTTTGGGTTTCTGATGATGAGCAAAAGCAAATTAACAGCTACAAAAATCTACAGGCTGATTACAAGCAAAGCGATATTGACAGCTACGTTGAGAGATACAACGCTTGGGTAATCAGCACTGGCAAAAAAGCCAAAATACCAGCTTTGGCCATTCGCCGCTGGATGTCAAGCGATGGCGTGCCACGCAAGCCTAGTGAAAGCGAGCTGGCACTACGCCAGTTTGCTCAAAAAGTTGGCTGGAACCAGTGGCGAACCGAGGATGACGAAAAGTTCTTGCTGCGCATCAAAAACTGGAAAAAGCACAAGCTAGAAAAGCATTTCGATTTCACAACCAACAAGTTTAAAACCGCTGAGGCAGAAGCCAAGGCTCGCGAGGTGTGCTATGCAAACGCCTAAAGATACCGCCTACGCACAAAAGCAACGCTACGGCTTGCTCGCGCTTGATGAGTTGCTTCGCATGGCACTGTCTGACGTGAATGTCGCTAAACAGGTTGTTGCCGATTTGGTGCCTGACGACATGCCAACAATCGAGGACAAGCGCTTGCTAATCCTCATCGAAGAGCAAGCAAGTAGCGGCAAACTGTCAATGCTTGGAATCGAAAGCAAGCTTGGCGAGTTCATGGGTGGTGATATGGCTCACATGAGACTGCGCCAAATCACCAGTTCAAAGCCTACTACCGAGGAATACACAAAGCTCATCGAATACGTCAAAACAGCCACAAAATGGCGCTTGTTCAGTGATGTTAGCTACGAGATGAGCGACTGGCAAAGTATCGCTGACATCGACGAGGACTTGAGCGATTGGATTAAGCGGTTGCAAGCCGTCATGGATACTGCCACCGACCCCACGAGCACCACCGCGCCAATTACTGAGGTGCTCAAAGACTACGTTCAAGACGTTCACCGCATGATGAAGCTTGACCGTGATGTTGCTGGCTACGAAACGGGCTTTAAGCAACTAGACGAGGCAATTAACGGCCTTGAGCCAGCCACGCTAACAGTTATCGGGGCAAAAACGTCAATCGGAAAATCACTGGTCGGGCTAAACCTGTCGTTGGGCGCAATGCAGCGCGAAAACGGCAGCCTAAAGCGCGCACCAAAGTGTGCAATATTTACCCTAGAAATGAGCAAACAACAGGTTGTGCGTCGCATTTGTGCCAATTTGGGCGGTGTTCCGTTTGGCAAACTGAAAAAACCTAGACACATGAATCCAAGCGAAGTTCAACAGTTTGGGCTTGGCGTTACAAAAGCGAACAGATTACCCCTCACAATCGTTGAGGGCGGCAAAACAATTGAGCAGATTTGCGGTGAAGCGCGGCGGTTAAAAATAAAAGGGTTGCTTGATTTTATGGTGATTGACCACTTGCACAACGTCAGATATTCGGGCAACGGCAACCCACAGGCAGAGATTAAACACATCACTGGCCGGTTAGTAGATTTAAAAAATGAATTGAATATTCCGATAATTCTGTTGGCCCAGTGCAACCGCTCGGCTGGCACGGATAAAGCACCATTGAAAGAGCATCTTGAGGGCGCTGGAGCAATTGAACAAGATGCAGACAACATCATCATGCTACACCGCCGCGACAAATACATTGACCCTAGCGACATGCAGGCCACGCGCGACAATACGATTGAGTTAATCAGTGGCAAGGAGCGCGAGGGCGAGCCTTTCTATTTGCGCTATGGCTTTGACGGAGCATATCAGCGACTACTTGAAAGTCCGCAAGATGTTTTATCGGCAATGCCGTTTGGAGGGTAGCAAAATGACTAACTACAAAAAGCAAAGATGCATTGACTGCAACGAGAAAAAACTAGCACTCGGCAGTCGAGAAAGCCGTTGTGCTGAGTGCTTAGAAAGACTCAACGAAAAGCGCAAAGCATGGGCGCAGATAGCACTTGCGCCAGTGAGCAGGCCGCATCGCTCGGTCGCCGTACAAATCGGCGGTCGTGGTGCAGGTAAGACCACACAAGCTAGACGTGCTCGGCCGGCGCTTGATTTTGGCGCCGGTGTCAATTTGAGGGGGTTGTGATGAACAGCTTTATCATTGACCAAAAAAACAACCCCAACGCGCTCAGCATTATCAAAAACGCCTGCGCCTTTATTCGTAACCTACCAAAAGATAAACGGTGGGAAGTTATTGTGAAGCCGTATCGCCTCAATCGGTCGGCTGCACAAAATCGTTATCTTTGGGGCGTGGTTTACGCAACGATTGAAGAGAATGACGGCGGAGTGTTTCTCAACGACAACACTATGCCAATTATTCAATCTGCAAGAATTAAGCCGTCTGAGTTTATTCACGAATATTTCAAGCAAGAGTTTTTGGAAGTCGGTAGAGGCGGCAAAAAAGTGATTACTCGCTCGACAGCAAAGTTAAATACCGAAGAGTTTGCCGAGTACGTTGAAAAGATTATGCAGTTTGCATCAACAAGAATGGGGATTTATATCCCCACGCCAGCAGAAAAAGGGCTTGCAGATTATGAAAAATGGTGGAGCGGAAGATGAGATTTAACGGAGAGGCTTTAGTGCGCGTCAGAAACTTGCGAATGATGTCTCAGGCGCAACTAGCCAAAAAGCTTGGCAAAGGCGTTAATCAAAGCGTAATCAGCAAATGGGAGGACGACTCGTCCACGCCAAGCGATGAGCGAATTGAGAAGCTAGCGAAAGCATTGAATGTCGGCGCTGGACTGCTTGCAATTGACGCGCCAACAGCGAGTATTATCTCACTGCCCGAATTACATGGAAAAATCAACAGGAGAAACCAATGAAAACCAAAAACTATTACTACGACGAAGCATCAGGTATCTGGTGTCACGAAATTACCGACTATCTGTCGTTTAACGTGGGCAACTGTTTCAAGTATCTATTTCGCGCTGGTCGCAAAACAGCAAACGCAAAGGGCGATTTAGAGAAAGCGTTGGATTATGCAAAGCAATCCCAACGCAACGGCGATGACGTGCCAGAAGAGGCAAAAGAATTGATTGAGAGGGTGGCTAAATATCGCCCGCACGCCGACAACAGAAAGCATGCCATGCTTTGGTTGGCGGTTGGCGATTGGAAAATGGCTATCGGTTACATTGAGTTGGAGTTAAGAGCATGCAAATAAAAGTGATTAAGATGCTGTCGATTGACGGAAAAAAATACGACAAAGACGAAATTATCGAAGTAACAAAAAGTGTGGGCAAACGACTGATTGCGCAAGGCTACGCAGTGGAGGTTATCGGATGAAAAACAAACTAAACAAAATAAAGAAAATGTTAACGCCCTCATCGGGTTACAAGGCGGCACAAGCAGTTAATTTCGTGGGCTTATTTTATTCTGCATTTACAGGCAAAGCAGGGTTTTTTGTGGTTTTTCTCATCTGTCACTGGCTGATTGAGATATGCCACCTTTTGAGCAAAGCAGTTGATAAGGAGCGCATTAGAGTTGTCGCAGAGGGCGGAGTGACGATTAATCACACTCATACAAGTAGTAAGAGCAATGACATACAAAAATAAAAAAATACTCAGAGCGGCGCAAGGGCACGTTTTATTTTGTTAAGCGTGGCCAGAACTACGGTATAAAAATGGAGGAAAAATAATAATGGAGATTGTAGTAATCGTGATTTTTGCTTCCCTCTGGGTGTGCTCAGAGCTTAAAAGAATAAAGCTGGAAGAAGAAAAAATAGATTTGATGCTGAAAAATGCCTCGTTAGAAAAATCACTCAAAACTGTTAACGAGTTGGAAGAGGCAAAAATTGCAGAAGGTGCTGTGGCGGACTTTTTGAGAAAAAAAGCTCCAAGATTGTCCAAAATAATTTCAGAGACGGAAAAATAGAGAAAAAACAATGAAAACAATGCAAATAAAGGTAGTCAAAATGCTGTCAGTCAGTGGCAAGAAATATCAAAAAGACGAAACTATCATGGTGTCAAAAAGCATGGGCAAGCGACTGATTGCACAAGGCTATGCCGAGAGGCTTATCGGATGAAGCAACAGCGCTTAAAACTACCGAAATACCTAGCCGTTGTCGCTAAATACGCCCCTAACTGTGTTGCCTGCGGAGCGACTGAGGGTGTGCAAAACGCCCACTACAGCGGCTTGTATAGCGAAAAGTTGGGCAACGGTATGGGCAGTAAATCACACGATTATTGTGTTGCGAGATTGTGCCGACCTTGTCATCAAGCTATGGACAGTTACGCAAACGGCAATAGCGCCGAACGTGCTTATCAGTTTGTCACGCATATTTGGGTGACGCTACAAGAAGTTGCCGGCGCTAAAGTGAATTTTGTTGTCACGCCCAACGACCTCAAGGAGCAGAAATGGCTTAAAGAGGTCGCCACAGGGCTAACGTGGCTAATCACTAGCGATAGCTTTGTTGATGAGCAGGGATTGATTGAATATCTCGCTAGCAAGCGCAACTTTGTGGAGAGAAACGGCAAATGAACGAATTGACGCTAACAACGCCGTTTCCGCCTAGCGTGAATACTTACTGGCGCAGATGCAAAGGGCGCGCGGGCATGTTTATCAGCGAACGCGGCCAACGCTTCGCCGATGCGGTGATTTATGAGCATTACTCGCCGCGTGTGATTTTTAGCGAGGATAAACGACTGGCGGTGACAGTTAAGCTGTTTCCGCCGGATAGGCGCAAGCGTGACTTAGATAACTTCAACAAAGGCTTGCTAGACGCGCTCACCAAGGCGCGTATCTATGCCGATGATAGCCAGATTGACGAATTGAGGATTATTCGTTGCGAAAAAACCAAAGGCGGCAAGGCGGAAGTGGAAATTAAGGTGATTAAATGAGTAAGTTTTTAAGCCTATGCAATCAAATTGTCGAGTGCGGCAGTACAACGCGCGAGCCACTGCCAAAAGGCGGTGAACACAAAGACAAGTTTATGGAGGCAACGGCAATCCTCAGTCGCGCCAAACTCTGCGATGACGAGTTGAAATACGGCATGGCTGTAGTTGGCAATGGCTTTGATTTTGAAGTGCGCCTACAGCAAAGGGCTCGCGTTATTTTGGCGCTGTCTATGTCGCTGAGTAATGACAAGCTGGCTTTGCGTAGCGCTGGATTGGCTGAATTGGTGATGATGTTTATTCGTGGGGAGACTAAGGGTAAAACAGCCAAGGATATGGCGCAGATAATGGGAGTTCATCGTGACACTTGGTACGAATACAAAAAAATCTATGACGAACTTTGCAGTTGGTGTGACGACTTGGAGAGTGAGGCGAACATAAAAATTTGGAAAATTGCCGATAATGAAAATAAAAGAAAAAATGATAATTGACAAATCCGACAGTTTAAGGTATCATTTTTCCAAACTGGGTTAATTCAACCTAATACAAGCCTCGCTATTTTAGTGGGGCTTTTTTATTGCACAAAACAAACAATAATCCCCCTAGCTTTGCCCAAATCGGGAGCAACAAGGCTAGGGGCTTTTTTATGCGAGAAAGAAATGAGCAAAGAAGCATTTAAGCCGCTATTCGACCGACTAATACAAAATGAGGGTGGTTACGTCAACGACCCTAACGACCTAGGCGGCGAGACAAATTGGGGCGTAACAGCGAGAACTGCACGCGCTAACGGCTACTACGCGAGCATGATTAACATGACGCGCGATGATGCGTTTGAAATCTATTACAGCGCATTCTGGCTACGCTATCAGTGTGACCGGTTATCGCCAGCTTTGGCTTTCCAATTCTTTGACGCATGTGTGAACCACGGGTTTGGCAACGCTTGTCGCATTCTACAGCGCGCCGTTGGTGTTGCCGATGACGGCATCATTGGCCGAGTAACGCTGGCAGCTATCAACGAGCGAGACGACAGCGAGGCGGTTATTTTATTCACAAGCGAGCGGTTACGTTTCTACACAAAGTTGCGAGCATTCAGTCGCTATGGCCGAGGCTGGACAAATCGCGTTGCAGAAAATCTACAAAGTGCGGCCGAGGATTTAAGTATGGCAGACGACTACAACGGATTTTGACATGAAAGAACAAGCAAAACAGTTAGTAAAATCAAAGCGCATGGGCTTTACGGCCTTATTAACGGCCGCTTGGATAGTAGAAGCACTAGGCGAGGCTGAGAAAGTCCGCGTGGCTGCCGAGCAGTTTGCCGGCAATACGGGTTACGCGCAATGGGTCGGTATCGGCATGGGTGTAGCGGCAATTGTCGGCATGGCGTGGACAAAGATTTACGATGATAAGCAAAATGGAAATTAATACAACAACAGTGGTTGGCGCAATCATCGCGACACTGTCAGTTATTTGTGTCGCGGTCAAAATGTATCAGCGCAAAATCGCACGGCTACAGCAAGATAATGAAGACTATCGCCGGCAGATAGCGCTATCCGAACAAATCAAACAGCGCGAAATAAAAGTGAGAGAAAAAAACAATGAACAGAAAGAAAACGCAATTCGCACTATTGCTCGCCGCCGCTATTTTAATTGGCGGTTGCGCGACAAGTAAGCCGGTTTATAGCTTGAAACTACCAGCGTGTCCGGCTAAACCGACCTATCCGCAAATTGCCGATGAAGAGTTGGGTTGCCTTAGTGACGAAGTGTACAGCAAAGTCGCGTGGTCAATCGAGTTGCGCGACCAATACGCTAACGAGCTGAGGGCTTATTGCGATGACAGGAACTAAAGAGCCGTGGCACATCGATAAACGACTGAGTCTAGGTCATCTATTCAGCACAATATCAATCATTATTGTGCTTGCAGGGTTTATCCACAAAATGGATACTCGGCTGGCTGTAACTGAGGCAAGGCTCGAAATTGTTGAGAAGCAGCTTGAAGAAACCAAGGTGCAATCAGCAAAGCAAACAGAAGTGCTTGCGAGAAGCTTAAACGCGAGACTTAATCGCATCGACAACAAGCTTGACAGAATAATCATTGAGAGAAAGTAATGGCGCGATTAACACCCGAGCAATGGGAAGTCGTTCGCGCCGAGTTTGAAACAACAAATGCCAGTTTAGCACAACTGTCAGAAAGGCACGGCGTACACAAGTCCAATATCTCAAAACGCGCCAAAGCCGAGCAATGGGAAAAGGGCAAAACGCAACACTTAGTTGAAAAGAAAGTAAACGCGATTAAAGAGTTGCACGAAACGCAACAGCAAACGCAACACCTAAACGCAACAACGCAACAGGCTATAGATTGTGAGGTGCAAAAGCGATTGGAGGCTGAGGCAATCTTTATCGATGCCGCCAAGTACAATCAGACCTTAGCCAATCAAGTGTTGGGCAATATTGATGTGGAAGAGCTAAGGCTAACTGATTTAGACACGCACGCGAGATTGACCGCGCGAAATAAAGAAACGGTATTGGGCAAATCTCCCGAAACAGCGATACAGATTAACAATAAAGCGCAGGGTGAGCCTGTCATCAACCTAACATTAAATGGCGGAGATTAATTTAAGCCTACACCCTCAGCAAACCAAAGCCTACCTATCGGAAGCAAACGAAATCCTTTACGGTGGCGCGGCCGGTGGCGGCAAAAGCCACTTGATGCGAACGGTGGCGGTGATGCTGTGTTCACAAGTGGCCGGCTTGCAGGCCTATCTGTTTCGCCGACTATCTGACGACATTTATAAAAACCACATGGAGGGCGCAGGCGGCTTTTTGGCGATGCTTGCCCCTTGGTTTGAGAGTGGGTGCGTCAAGTACAACGGCTCGAAAAACTATTTGGCGTTTTGGAACGGCTCAAAAATATGGCTGGCGCATTGCCAGTACGAAAAAGACCTAATCAAGTACCAAGGCGCTGAGATACATCTGCTACTGATCGACGAGGCAACGCATTTCACGGAAAAAATGTATCGCTTTTTGCGCGGCCGTGTGCGCTTGGGCGGTTTAATTGTGCCGCCGCAACTACAGGGCAAGCTGCCGGCGGCCTTGCTCGGCTCAAACCCCGGTGGCGTTGGACACAACTGGGTGAAGCGCATGTTTGTTGACTTTGCGCCGCCGATGCAAATAAAGCGAGCAGATAAAAAAGACGGCGGCATGTTGCGACAATACATTCCAGCCAAACTTGACGACAATCCAACGCTATTGGACAACGACCCCGATTATATCGACCGGCTAGACGGCTTGGGCGACCCTGCGCTAGTCAAGGCCATGAAAAACGGCGACTGGAACATTGTTGCCGGCGGTGCGTTTGATGATGTTTGGAGCGAGCGCTTAATTTTGCCGCGCTTCAAAGTGCCTAAAGACTGGATAATTGACCGTTCGTTTGACTGGGGTTCGTCACACCCGTTTAGCGTGGGCTGGTGGGCTGAGGCTGACGGCACGGAGGCAACGCTGCCCAATGGCGCGACTTTCTGTCCGCCGCGTGGCTCGCTTATTCGCATAGCCGAATGGTACGGTAGCAAGGCAGTCGGCACTAATGAGGGCTTGAAACTGTCAGCCAAAGAGATCGCCAAAGGCATTGTCGAGCGCGAAGACGAATTGCTATCCGCCGGTTGGATTGACACCAAGCCCAAGGCCGGCCCCGCTGACAATCAAATTAACAACGTGACACAATCCAATGTGCCGACTATTGCCGATGAAATGCGCTCACTGAAAGTCAAGTGGACGCAATCCGACAAGTCGGCCGGCTCGCGCATCAATGGCTTTGAATTGTTGCGTGGGCGCATGAAAGAAGCTGGCAAAAATACGCCAGAGGGCAAAGGCATTTGGTTTATGGACAACTGTCGAGCCGCCATAGCGATGTTGCCAGTGTTGCCGCGTGACAAGCGCAAGACTGACGATGTTGACACAAATGCCGAAGATCATATTTATGATGAAATCCGCTACCGCGTATTAGCCGGTAAGCGTCAAGCAACGTCCCAAACGAAACTAGGAATACTATGAGCATAGACACCAAATCAAGCGAGTTTGTCGCGCTACAGCCTTTATTCGCGTTATCTGATGCGTTACTTGGCGGAACGCGGGCAATGCGACAGGCAGGCGAAACTTACTTGCCTAAATTGGGTGCCGAGCCTAAAGAAGAATATGAGAAGCGGCTATCAGTGTCGGTGCTGTATCCAGCGTATGCGGAAACAATTAAGCAGATGAAAGGACGGGTATTCTTTACGTCGGTTGAACGCAAAGACATTACCATTGATGAAAGCTATTTAGAAGACTTTAATCTAAACAGTGATGATATAGATGCGTTTCTTGCGGAACCATTTAAACACGCTTTGGCATATTCTCGCGCCTATGTCTTGGTAACTGCGCCAAGTAGCGAGGGAATAAAAACTAAAGCCGATGAAAAAGCGTTGAATATTCGCCCCTATGCTGTTGTGATAAATCCTAGCCAAGTGTTAGGCATAAAACGTGAGCGTGGAGAAATTGTCGAGTTTCGCTATATGACAACGGGAATCATCACTAACGAGGATTACGAAGAAGAAACAAAAGAAAAAGTCATCATTCACACGGCAGGAAATGTCAGAGTTTACACCAAAGTCAAGAAAGACTATCAATTAACCGAGCAATACGAAGTCAAAACAGGCGGCAAGCCTTATCCTGTTGTGCCAGTTGCTGAGCTAATCTTTGAAGAGGGGCAATTGCCGCTGGAGCATTTAGCTTATTTGAACGTCAAGCATTGGCAGTCGCAATCCGACCAAGATAACATTCTGAAATATGCACGCGTGCCTATGCTTGTCGTTAGGGGTGCCGATGATGATTCGCAGATACAGATTGGCGGATCAGCAACCATGATACCCGAAAATGCAGATATGCAATGGCTTGAGCATTCGGGCGCGGCTATTGGTGCGGGACAAGAAAGCCTAACGCAATTAGAGGCGCAAATGCAGTCGGCAGGGGCGAAGCTACTCACTCGCACCAAGCTATCAATGACCGATAGCCAAGCCAAAGAAGAGCAAAGCAAGGAGATTAGCCAATTGCGCTATTACGCTAACTTGCTTGAAGACTTTGCCGAAAAAATTTTATATTTCTTTGCTTTATTTGAGGGTAAAAACAATGGCGGCCGTATTGAAATCAGCGGAAACATCGATGCAGATTTTGACGAAAACCAATCAATGGACAGAATAGACCAAGGCGTGCGGAATGGCTACGTATCGCCACAAACCGCGTTTGAAGAGCTACAGCGTAGAGCGATTGTAAATAGCAATGCTAGTTGGGAAGTTGAGCAAGTTCGGTTAAATGCTCAAGGAGAAGTTAGTGAATAATAAGCACGATATTTTGTATCAAACAATCAAATACGAAGGAAAAGTTTACTCAATTACCGATTTAGTTCACGCCTCGAAAGATTTTGAAACAATCAAATTGAGAACAGATTTAATTAGTCGCTATTATCTTTCCCCTTGCGATGATGATTTTGATAGCTTTGTTGAGCATTGCAAGCGCGTTAATAACGCCTCACTGGATTATCCAATTATTTTATCGCCACAAAATACAATTTTAGATGGCAGACACCGCCTAGCAAAAGCGTTAATAACTGGTGAGAAATACATTAAGGCGGTTAAATTTGAGCAAATGCCCGACGTTGGGCAAACAGTAAGCGATGACTAAAGCCCAGCTCTTCAAGCTCATTGAGCGACAAATCGAGGTGTCGCGATTTGAGGCACACATCAGGCGTGATTTGCTCAAACGTCTGTCCAAGCTACAAAGGCAAGTCAAAGGTCGTATCGGCGAAGAGGACATGGATAATATCGGCAAGCGCGATTTAAACAGACTGATTAAAGACATTGAGGTGCTATCGCTCGCGGCGCATAAAGAATTGATTGAAAAAGTCGATAATTACGCACTTGATTTGGCGCAAAACGAAACCGATTTTGTCTATCGCGAGTTTGGTGTTGCTTGGGGTGTGCCAAAGCATCAGCCGGCGTTAATCGACCTCTTAATTTTGGGCGCAACAACCAGTGAATGGCTATCTAAACAAGCTAATGACTACGCGCACAGCGTGAAAATGGCTATACGCAACAATGACAGTGTAGACCATTTGGAAAAACAACTGGGCAATAAAACCAAGGCGTTTACAACAACATTGACAAGAAGCGTTTCACAGCAAACGCAAACCCGAATCGCCGAGAAGTCGAAAAAAGTAAAAGGCTATTGGCATGTGTCGGCATTGGACAGTCGAACGTCGAGTATCTGTCTTGTCAGAAGCAATAAACGCTGGGATAAGGACGGCAAGCCAATAGGCCATGACTTGTCGATGAAAGAGCCGCCATTACACCCACATTGCCGCTCCATGCGCGTGCCGATTACGGATGTTGGTAAAGAGCCGGCAACCATGACGGTTGAGGACTGGCTGGACAGCATGAGTGAGGAAAAGCAAGATAAGGTGCTCGGCAAAGGTAAAGCACAAATGTATCGCAAAGGGCATATTACCCTGCGTGATTTGCTTGACCAGAGTGGAAGACCTCAGTCGTTAAAAACAATTAAGCGTGACTGGTTCGCGGCTAACAGCCAATCAGAATTGATGCTTGTTAGTAAAAATACCACGCGAGATGAGAAAGAAATCAAGCGACTGTTAAATGGCGCAAGCGACCCCAAAAGCGTTTCGGAAGTCAATACAGCTGTCGATTATCAGCAATTAAAAGGCGTGACGCTTGAAAATGCTGTTATTGAGAATGACGAAAACAACAAGCAAAAGCAAAACCCCGATTTTGTTATCAAAGAAAGCGGCAAAACGATTGACGCAATGTATAGCTTGGAGGGTTATAATGAGTACAAGCGCGGAAAAATGAATAACTTTTTCCAAAAGCCTTGGAGCGCACAAGTTAGGCAGATTGACAATCATTTCAATAAAGCGGATATTGTTGTCATGGATATTCGTCTTTTAACCAAAGAAAACAAAGATAAGCTACTTGATCATGTGGTATCATTACCTCAAGATAAACAAAAACGAATTGAACTAATAGAGAGTGAGTAAATGAGTGCGCATAATTTGGTTGTTGGAGAGAACATTGAAGCGGTATGGTTTTCTCAAGAAGAGGCTGAATTGCTTTATGATGCCCTTGTGCCTGTATTATCTGAAAGCATTGGCGGTGACTACGCTGACCGTTCAGAGGCATGGTTTATGATGAAGTTTATTTCACTTACCGATTTGTCCGCCAATGATTTTAATCTCGCCTACAGTTTGATAATGAAAATGGATAATCTGCGCCCAGAAACCAAAGACGAAATCAAAAAAGCCTTTGAGAGTGATGCGCGGCTTAAATCCGCGCAGTAGTGTAAAATCAGAGTAGCCTTAAAGCCCCTGCAATCGCAGGGGCTTTTTTTATTATCAACAGAATTATAAAGTGGGATTATCCCACTTTATAAAAAGGTGATTTTCAGTCACCTTTTAACACCGTCTCAATCGAATGATTGAGGCGGTTTTTTATGCCTGTCATATTTATGTGACAGGCTTTTTAGTTTGGAAAACGGAGAACACTATGTGGAAACTAAAACTAGACGAAAGCGGTAATGCCGTATTAAAAGACGGCAAACCTGTTTATGTCAACGACGGTGGCGAAGAGAAAGCATTTTGTGCAAATACGTCATTTAGCAAAATCGCCCAGCTCAACAGTGAAGCAAAAGCACACCGCGAGGCAAAAGAAGCCGCTGAGGAAAAGTTAAAGGCTTTTGAGGGTATTGATGTCGAAAAAGCCAAAGAAGCCATTCAGTTAATCGGCGACAAAGACATTAGTTCAATGATTGATAAGGGTGAAATTGATAAGGTTAAAGCCGAAATGGCGAAAACCTATCAAGCACAGATTGATGAGGCTAATAAAACAGCAGAAACACTACAACAACAGCTTTATGACGAAAAAATCGGTGGTTCGTTTGCGCGCAGTCAATTTATCGCTGAAAAATTGGCTATTCCTGCCGACATCGCGCAAGCCTATTTTGGTAAGCATTTTGAAGTCAAGGACGGCCAAATTGTCGCCAAAGACGGTGCTGGCAATGAAATCTACTCCCACGACCCTGAATTAATCGGAAGGCCGGCAGGATTTGAAGAGGCGCTATCTATTTTGGTCGAAAGCTACCCAAACAAAGACAACATTTTAAAAAGCTCAGGAATGAGCGGCAGTGGCGAGCAAGGCTCGCAAGGTGGTGGAAATCACACAAACTTAAAGCGTTCAAAAATGAGCGCCGAAGAAAAGCACAACTATGTTAAAGAGCATGGACAAGAGGCTTTTTTGAAATTAGAAAAATAAACGGAGATAAAAATGTCAACAACAGTAAATAGCGATGTAATCATTTATAACCAAGACGTTCACACCGGATACCTTGAGCAGATGCAGGACAATCTTGCGACGTTTAATGAAGCGAGTAATGGCGCTCTTGTTTTGGAAGATGAAAACTTGCTAGGAGATTTTACACACGAGTCTTTTTACAAGATCGGGGGCACAATTGAACATCGGAATGTTAATTCAGATGGCAAGGTGCAGGGGAAAAAGGTAGATATGGGCGAAAAAGTTGGCGTTAAGGTGCCTTTTAAATACGGCCCATATGAAATGACTAAAGAGGCGATGAAACGTCGTGGTCGTAGCCCAGAAGAGTTTTCTCAATTTGTCGGTCGAGATTATGCTGATGCACTAATTGAGGGATACTTCAATTATGCCTCTGCTGCTCTTGAAGGTGCCATCGGGTCTAATACAGAAATGCAAGCTAGCGGCTCAATTACTACTGACGGCAAGAAGGTATTAACTAAGGGTTTCCGAGCATTTGGCGACAAGTTTAGTCGTGTTGGGCTATGGCTAATGGATAGCTCAACTTGGTTTGACTTTATTGACCAAGCGATTGCAGAAAAGATTTACGAAGAGGCTGGCGTGGTTATTTATGGCGGTACACCTGGAACACTTAACGTCCCTGTATTGGTTACTGACCAAGCAAAATCGGACAAAATCTATGGCTTACAGCCTGGAGCTGTGAAGATTACTAATTCACAATTACCTGAAACTGTTGCGTATCCAATTAATGACCAAGAAAACCTCGGTATCGGCATTCGTGCAGAGGGAACATTTAATATTGATGTGCTTGGTTATTCTTATGATGAGAAAGAAGCGGGTGCAAATCCAAATCTAGCGACGATAGGAGCTTCTGCAACTTGGAAGAAATACGCAACAAGCAATAAAAATACTGCTGGCGTGGTTATTAACTTAACTTAATGGAGGGAATTATGAAATTAATTTACACCAAACAAGGCACGGCAGTAAAGGGGCATTCAGGTGGCTGTCGAAATGCGGGGTATTTTGAAGGAGTCGAATCGGTGGCAACGGAAGTTGTTATCGTCGGCGACTATCCAAACATTAAGGAAGCCTACGAGAAGGACGAAATCAGTGTCACTGTGCTTGGGGCTGAGTCATCTAACTTAAACAAAAAAACAGTTGATGAATTAAAGCAACTTCTTGAAGCCAATGGCATTGAGTTTGACCCCAAAGCTAAGAAAGAAGAGCTACTTGAACTGGCACAAAATGTAGGTTAATCATGAAAATCATCACGCGCCAAGACTTAATCAACTACTACGGCGAAAGCGAGGTCGCGCGAGCCAGCGGTAATGGCGGCGATGCGATTGACGAGGTGTCGCTGTCGGCATGGCTAGATGCGTCCAACGCCAAAGTCGCGAGCTATTTGTTACCAAATGGCATTACCGACCTTGATGCCCTGCCGTTGAGTAGCATAGTTGCACTCAAAAATGCAGGGCGCGTGGTTTGCTGGTATTGGATGTGGAAAGACGGACATTCGGACGACATGGAAAAGGATTACAAAGCGGAAATCCGCTGGCTGGAAAGCATAATGAAAAATCCTGCCATGATAATGGGCAATGAGGTTACCAACGCAGCCAAAAAACTCGGCTCAATTCCTATGGTGCGCAGATGATTGGCGTAAAAGAACAGGGGCTTGGAGTTGTTGTCAAAACGCTGGAAAGCGGCTTGGCGCAGTTGCAAAACCCTAGTGAACTGCATGAAATTATCGGCCAGCTTGGAAAGGCGCAAACAAGACAGCGTTTCTACGATCAAAAAGACCCCAACGGTGTTCCGTGGGCGGAATTGCAGCCAGAAACGATTAAGCGCAAGCATGGGCGAACCGATAAGCTCATGAACAGGCTAGACCTAATCAAAAGCATCACTTTTGTGCCAATCGACGGTGGCGTATTCGTGTTTGCGGATTTGCCGGCCGAGCGCGTTGCGCCACACCAATTTGGCGATAGGGCTAGGAATATCCCCAAACGCGCCATATTTGGATTATCGACAGAAAACCAAGCAGACATCGCAGGCGCCACAATAGTGTGGCTGGAGGGCTTATTTTGAAAGCAAATACAAATGCTGCTGTTTTTCCACTCAAAGCGGAGCTGGAAAGTAAGCGGAAAAGAGGCGAACTGCCTCACGTCAAGGCAGTCCAATCGTCTCATCCGGGAAAGGATATTGAGCGAGGGCGACAGGCCTTGTCAGATGGTGCGCTGTATATTTACCCCAGTGGGTCGCGAATAAATGACGTAGCCGGCAAAGGCAGAGTCATTGATGTGGAAAAGGGCATTGCTTTGACAATTTGCGTTAGCATGAAAAGCGCCAATAACGAAGATGCTATTAATGCGGTGGGCGAATGGGAGGCGGCAATGCTTGGCTATTTGCCTAATTTAAAGCTGCCACCAGTAACCGATGGCAGTACAAAAACAATTTTAGGAGCTTTTGAGATAGATAAGGAAACACGCGAACTCTATCAAGATGGCTTTTATTTTTACTCAATTCGAGTATTTACCAAAATTAAAATCCAACAGGAGAATTAAATTATGAGCAAGGAACAATTTGCATTTGCTGGACAGGCGGACGTCTATATGCGTTTCTTAGATCCGGCGTTAGACACCGGCTTTTTCCTTTGTGGCGACATCAACGAAATGATTATTACCACAGAGGCAAAAGAAGAAAAACTACCGTCTAACCAAAAAACGCGCCGCGGCACGCTGGCGGTGCTAACTGGCGAAGTGACACATCAGCTATCAATGAAATCTAAGTATTTCGACAAGCGAACCTTTGCCATGCGAGCCGGCGGCGTAGTGAGCGAGACGGCACTAACCGCCCAAACCATTACCGATGAAGAAATTACCGTGACCAAGGTTGGCGGCATGTACCCTTTGGCGCATCAAAACATCGACACAGCAACAGCAATAACAGCCAAAAAAGGTAGTGCGCCGCTAACCGAGGCTGATTTTGATATTGTTGACGGTTTTTTTGCTGCCAAGCTTGGCGGCGCATTATCGGACGGCGACAAAGTCAAGGTGACGTATAAAACCAAAGCTACCAACGAGGTGCGCGTAAAAGCCGGCAAACGCGACAAGTACGCAGTCGCCATTAAATACAAGGGTATTAATATCGCCGATAACGATACGCCGTTCAACATGGATATTTGGCGCGCCGAAATCTCGCCGGAGGGTGGCGCAAGTTGGATTGGTGAGACTTTCGGCGAGGCGTCGTTTACTGGCGCTGTTATTCTTGCTGACGGCAAAGACGAGCCGTATGAATACGCGACGTATAGCGACTAACGGTCAAAAATAGGCAAAACAAAAGCCCGACTACGGCAAATAGTCGGGCTTTTTCAATTCGTTGCGACGTTAGCGCGTCCAGCGGAATGACAATTACTGAAACATTTACAGGAGTAACTGCATGAACATCATAGCACTATTTATTAAATTTTTCGAGGAAAACATGAACGAAAAATCAACTTCAAAAAGATATTGGGCAACGTGGGGATTGCTATTTTTTATCACCCTCATGTTTGGTTCTTCAGCGCTAATTGTGGCAATCAGCCAATTATTGGCCGTCACTAACTAGGTATAGATATGCAACACAAAATAGAGGCAAAAGCCAATTATAAAGACGCAGGACAGGCGTTGAAAATTGTCAGCGTTGGCGTGGCGACAATGTTTGTTTGCGCAGGTGTAGCCTTAATTTGTTTGGCAGCTGGGTAGCAAAATGATTAACAAGTGGAAATTACAGCGACTTGACGACTTAACGGAAATTGAGCTGACCAAATCGCTTTACTGGGTCGATGAATTTGATTGGTCGAAATTGGCACAAGCCTCGCCACGCTATACGCGAGCCGGTGGGCAAGCTCTTCATCAGTCAGAAAAGCTCGCTGGGCGACCAATCACGCTAGAAATCGACAAACACGAGTTACTCGACCGCGAGGCGTACGAAACACTACAGACATGGTCGGGTGTAGCCAAGCTGCAAATGAAACTAACTCACGGTGATGGGCGGACTTTTGCTGTTGTATTTAGAAATCACGAAGCGCCGATTGAGTGCCGTCCAGTGTTTCATGAGGTTCCGCAAGAGCCTAGCGACAAGTACAGGGGCAAAATCAATCTAATGACAATTTGAGGCAAGTATGACAGAAACCGCAAAGGCAAATCTCAGCCCAATAACAAGGGGGGCTGATTGGCTAGAAGTCTTTACAGGCACGAAAGACGGCGCGCCATACGACATGCGCCTCTACGACTGGGAGTGTCATTTTAAAGCCGAGCAGGGCGTAGAACAGCCGATTGCTGTTGCCCCGAAAATCATCGTAGAGCAGGATAAAATCTCGCTCATTATCAATGATTCCGACACGGAAAAACTACCTGCTGGCGTGTTGTTCTACAACTTGCTCCGCACGTCACAAGTCACGGGCTGGGATAACGGCTACACCGAGCCCATTTTAGAGGGCACGGTATTAGTCAAGGCAGGGGTAACCAATCATGCCGATTAACATCAACGACACCACAGAAAAAAAGGTTATCCAAGTCAGTAGGCGCGAAACACTGGAAAGACTAACGCCACAGGCTGGCGATAGCCTGCAAAAGCAGATTGATGAATTAAAAAACCAATTGCGCTTTGAGATAATTACTCAGCCCGAAGCGCAATTGGATTTTGATAGCCAATAACAGGAAAAACAAATGAATACATTAAAGCAATGGTTGCGCGATAACATCAAGCCCTACTTAAAAGCAATTAAAGCATGGGTAACGCAAAAGGTTGCCACCGATATTGAGGCGGCAAAAACCGAATTGCGCGCCGAAATTGCCAGCGCCGGCAGTATCACGGGCGCATTCAAAGGCGGCTTTGCCACCGTTGGAGAAATGCCAACAGGAAGTGGCGTAAAAAATGGCGACTGGGCGGCATTGACAGCCGATGACGGTAGTAATGAAAGCGGTATTTACGTCAAGGCCTCAAGTGGCTGGCAATACGTCATGGACATTACTACGTTTGATGAAGCGCAGGCGCTACTTGCTAGTGACAGCGAGTTTAACGCAGGCACGACAACGCAAAAGGCAGTAACAGTAAAACAGCTGTCTGATGCCTTTGCCGGCACAATCAGTGAGACCGAAGCGCAAAGCGACTGGGATAGCATCTAATGATTAAACCCCTTTTTAGGGCGCTCATTAAACCCTATCTTGCCGTTATCAAAGACGAGCTGACAGAGATAAAAATAGCCACCGGCATAATTGTTGACCCTGCTACCAATGTGTATCAGCACTATACATTTACCGAGCAGTCAAGCCTTGACACATGGGTGAACCTCTACGGATCAGGTGAACGCGTGATTGAGGATAACGCCCTCAAGTGCGGCAATAATAACGGCAGCGATGAAACGTGGAACAGTTGCACCGATTTATTTGATGCGTCAACGGGGCGCGTGTTCAAAGTCACCATGGTTTACAAGCACACCGCTGGCGGCGGCGCAACTTACCTCGGCGTGAGCGGCGTGGCGGCAAACGGCACAGACTGGGTAAACCGGTTTGGGCAAAACGCCCGCAACCGCCAACACTACCCTTTTAACACGCGCGCGCTAGACAGCGACTATCGAACCGTGGTTATGCACTTTGCCAAAGCCGGTGTAAACGTCTCTAATTTTGAGAATGCGATGAACTTGCACACAGACGCCAAGTATTTCCGGCCGCTTGCGGTATTAAACGATGCCGGCACAACGGGCATCGTGTTTCTGAAAAGCGTAACCGTTGAGACGGTTTGATAATCCCTCTCTTTTTCATGGACCCTGTTATTGTGGGGCTTTGCTGCAACAATGAGCTTGTGTCAATGCCTAAGAATGTGTATAATATACACATGAACAGCAAAGACATTATTAAAAAATTAACCGATGATGGTTGGGTAAAAGTGGGCGGCAAAGGCGACCACGAAAAGTTTAAACACCCAACAAAAGGCGACCATGTTGTTGTTCCGCACCCTCGCAAAGACTTAGCCATTGGCACACTGCGAAGCATTTACAGACAAGCTGGCTGGGACTGGTCAGCCCGCAACGATTAACAGAGGTTATTATTATGTTCTATCCAGCATATGTTGAAATGGGTAATGAAAACACTGCATACAGTGTTGTGTTGCCCGATTTCCCCGGCTGTTTTAGCGCCGCCGACAATGAAGTCGATTTGCCTAAAGCCGTGCAGGAAGCGGTTGAGTTACACTTTGAGGGAGAAGATTTCCCATTGCCACAACCCACTCCATTGTCGCAATTACGCAATCACCCCGACTATGACTACGAGGGCGTTTGGGTTATGTTTGACATCAATACAGCCAAGCTGTCAACACGCTCAAAGCGGTTTAATGCTACCTTGCCCGAAAACTTGCTTAATAATATTGATGAATATGTTAAGCAACACGGCGGTTCTCGCAGTGGCTTTTTGGCTGAGGCCTCACGCGAGAAGTTATCCATTTGATTGGCATTAAAAAACCCTTAGAGTCAGGGGGCTTTTGGCTTCGGGGCTAAAGGCTTCTTATTCATTGCGGGGTATAAGTACACAACCCATTTAATCTAGTCAAGTTAAACTGGACTCACTCCATTAACTCATACACCCCTTTTGTGGTTAGCAGTGCGTCCTTAAAGTGACGAGTAGCGCGACAAGTTTTTTATAAAGTGACCTTGGCGGGCGACTTTTTAGCAAAGCTTTGCTACAATCTCTCAACCACTATGGAGCCTCCTATGAAAGAAACAGATATTTTTCACTTTTTAGACGACAAGCCTAATTTTAATGATTTATGCAGAAAAAATGGGTTTATTTTTTGGTTAGCAAGCGACTACATGTCGATGCTTGGATATGATAAGTTTGCCTCTTTTAAAAAAGCCATAGACAGAGCTATCGCTACCTGCATGACATTAGAGCTTCCCATTCCAGAGAACTTTGAACAGCTCATCGAAGACGGAAAGGTTGTTGACTACAAGCTTTCAAGGTTCGCATGCTATCTTATAGCAATGAACGCCGATGTGAGAAAGCATGAAGTTGCCGCTGCTCAAGCCTTTTTTGCTGTGACTGCTGAGACTATCAGGCGCTACATAGACAACCCAGAAGAAGTAGAGCGAGTATTAATCCGAAAGGAAATATCAGACCACGAAAAGACGCTGAGCGCAACAGCTCATTCGGCTGGCGTAACAGAGTATGCACTCTTTCAGAATGCCGGCTATCGGGGCATGTACAATATGAACCTAAAGGAGCTAAAGGGATACAAAGGGCTACAAAGAGTAAGTCGCTCTTTGCTAGATTTTATGGGGAAAGATGAGTTGGCAGCCAATTTATTCAGGCTAACTCAAACAGAATTAAAAATCAAAAACGAGGGGATACAAGGGCAAGCTCTTGCCGAAGTGGCAGCTTTCGATGTTGGGAAGGAAGTTAGAGACACAATGATTAGAATCAGTGGCTCTGCGCCAGAAGACATGGCGCTAAAAGAGGATATTAAAAAAGTAAAAACCTCATTAAAGCAGACGCACAAAGGGCTTAAAAAGCTGGATGACGAGTGATTCTTGGTGGCAGCGCCATGAAAAACAATCAATTTTTAACCAGCCTCAACACATCTGCCGTGTCGGCCAGTGCCGCCATTAAGATACTAGAAAATCAAAAGAAAGATGTTAGAGAGGTCAATTTTATAGCGCCCAAACTAGGCAGTAATTCCTTTGGTAAGTTTTCGGTAAAATGGAAGTCCACAAAGCACTGCCCTAAAATAGGATAGTGACTTAACAGTTGTTGTGACGCAAAAAGCCCTTGCAATAGCAGGGGCTTTTTTATTGCCAACAGAATGATAAAGTGTGATTTTCAGTCACCTTTTAACCGCCACCTCAATCATCTGATTGAGGTGGTTTTTTTATGCCACGAATAAGGTTTTATCCGCCTGTCGTGGCTTTTTTATTAAAACGGAGAAAATATAAATGAAAGAAATAATTTTTAACGATGTAACTTTATCGGTGATTGACAGAAATGGCGAGCAGTGGCTAACCGTTCGAGATATTGCAAAAGCGCTATATCCTTACAAAGGGTACCCCCAAAGTGACCCCCCCTTTGAAAAACGCGTTTTAAAACTGTATGGTAGGCATAAAGAAGAGTTTACCGACAAGATGACCTCATTGATTGATGTGCAGACGGCAGGCGGCATTCAAAAAGTCCGTGTATTTAGTTTGCGTGGCGCTCACTTGCTTGGAATGCTGGCACGCTCTGAAAGAGCAAAACAATTTAGACGCTGGGTGTTGGATTTGATTGAAAAACACGAAAATGAAATCGGATTGCTCACCACTGAGTACCACCAAGCCATTGTCGCCTACGAAATCGGCAGAGAAACCGCCAGTGTTCACGGGAAAGGATTGGCGAGCTGGAAACAGAAAAAACCAACAGCACAAAGTCGCATCAAACGAATACAACGACAAATGCAGCCCGATTTGTTCTTAACTGCATAGACGAAAAACAAAACCCCGAACAGCTACCAACTGTTCGGGGTTTTTACTTTTAACCATTGATAGGGAATGATTAAAACTTATGAAATATTTTACCAAAAACATCATAGCAAAGCTAGGAATAACCATGTCAATTAAATTAACAGGAGCAACCAGCGAAAAAGGCGCGGATGAAGCAACCAAAATATTTAGTCACTGGATAGGCTTTGGATTATCGACACTATTCGTTTGCATCGGGGCAAGCCTTGTTTTATGGGCGTTAAAATAATAACGAACGAAAGCCCTTGCATCTGCGAGGGCTTTTTGGCTTATAACTATTAAACGGGCTGTTTGCCGTATCGAGCAAAGAAGCTATCCCTTGCCTCTTCGGTTACACCCTCGCTATCCTCCTTGGTGAAGTCAATGAATAATTGAGCCTCTGACAAGCCCCGAACTAGCGGGGCTTTTTGATTAATATATGATGCCAAACTGATAAACGGCAACGACTGTAAACTCTCCCTCTATAATGGGGTACTGGGGATTAAGTGGGGCAAGGTATCTATGCCCAGCCTCTTCAACATATTTTTTGAATGTCACTTCTTCGGACGATGACATTCTAGCCAAAACAAGGTCTGCGGTTTGTAACTTCTTTCCGTTTGGGTAAAGCTCAAAGACGACATCTGTTCCATCTGGAAACGAGCGCCCACTAGGTGAGACCATGCTATCGCCACGAACAGTGATTGCAAATCCCCTGTCTTGGAAATCAGTCATGACGGGTATCCACTTGGCAATCTCGTCTTTGCCAAATATTCTGTACATTTCCACCAGAGAGGGTGGCGTTCTGACTTCGCTAGTCATGCTACCGTTCAGCCAGTGCATGGGGATTACTGGAAGAGCATATATTTTAGATGATATTTCTTTTAAGCCCTCGCCCGTGAGAAGCCACTCAACCCCAACCCCAAGTATCTCTGCTAGTCTTTCAACATTTTTTGACGACCGTGCGTCTCTTTTTTCCATGTTGTTAATCGCGGCTTGTGAAACGCCAACTTGATTTGCGACTTCTTCCATAGTGAGACCTAATTCTTTTCGGCGTTGCGCCACTCGTTGACCTAATGCCATAAAAATAATTTAAACCTTTAGTTGTTTTTTTAAAAAAATAATATACAATAAGTTTTAAATAAGACCGAAAATCTTATTTTAAGTAACTTTGATATTAATGTTAACATTGGTGGAAACAAAATGAAAGAACAAATAAAAACCATAGGTTTTAAAATTGAAATGTCATTATGGCAATTCTTAAGAAAGTATGCTTACGAAAATGAGACTTCAATAAGCGGTGCAGCTAAGGCAATTCTTAAAGAAAAAATGGAGAAAGAAAATGCGAAAGAGCAATAGAAATATTTTAGGCAATAAAAAAGGCTTCGCGGCGACCAAACCAAGCGAAACCTTAAATCAGAAAACCCAAAACGAAGGTAACTAATTATGAACGGAACTATATCACAACCTATAAACTTGTCAAGTGACACCATGCTGTTTAACTTTAATGAGCATGAAGTGCGAGTAATCCAAGACGAAAACGGCGAGCCTTGGTTTGTTGCTACCGATATTGCCAAGGTGCTCGGCTATTCCTCGGCAAAAGACATGACTAGAAACCTTGATGACGATGAAAAGGGTAGGCACAATCTGCCCACCCTTGGAGGAAATCAAGAGTTATCAATCATTAACGAAAGCGGATTGTATTCAGCAATACTTAGCAGTCGCCGCAAAGAAGCCAAGCCATTCAAGAAATGGGTAACACACGATGTGTTGCCTTCAATTCGCAAACATGGCATGTACGCCAAAGATGAATTGCTTGACAATCCCGATGTGCTGATTGAAGTTGCCACGCGGTTAAAAGAAGAGCGCGAATTGCGATTATTGGCAGAGCAAGAGCGAAATCAGGCAATCCGAGAAAAAGGCCAAATCAGCAGTAGTCGCGAAGCCAGCGTCATGGGCAAACTCGGACAAGCTGTTAAAAAGATTTGTCGGCTGGAAACAGAAGTTGGCAACTCTCAAACATATAAGCAGGTTAAAGCTATAAACTGGCTACCCGACTACTTTAATTTAACCATGCCTGCGTATCAACAAATTGGCAGAAAGCTATCAACGTTATCAAAAAAAATGGAACTTGAGCCAATCAAAATTGATGACAGTCAATATGGCACAATCAAGGCATATCACGTTGGTGTCATTAGCGCCTTTAAAAAAGAAATTGAGGCAAACCACGCAATACTCGCAAAATATCGCAAGGTGGAGGTGTCGCTATGAAAGAAGTAATGACGAATAAAGAAATTATCCAATACGAAATTGATGCTCTTACTCCCTTTATGTCTATAGAGGTTTTGGAGGCTGACGACAGCAAGTTTTTGGCAAAGTATAATGAGTACGCCTGCACTGAAACAGAAATTGATTACAAGCTCACTGACGGCAAACTTGCTGTTAATTATCTCGATAAATGGACTGAGGCGAATGGCTGTATTCTCATGGAGTTAATCTTTGAAAATACGCTACAGCACATGGAAACAGAAAGCGACTTTGGCGGCATTAAAATCAAGTCAACAGAGTTTTCGCCGAAATTTACTCGCCTAATGAGCGAGTATAAGGCGATGACAGAAGCAGAGCAAGAGAGCGATGCAGGTCGGCGATTATTCCTTGATGTAATGAGGAGCGCCCCTCAATCATTCCAAGACATGGCTTTCAACAAGGCCAAGGAAATGGGGTTGGCGCCAGATGCTAGCGGATATCTTGAAAATGGCGAGTGCGTTTATTCGCTTCAAGATATTGCAGAGCTGCACGGCATTACCATTGATGAGGCGCTTGAGCTTGCTAAAGAAATGGGGATTGATGTCGAGCTAATCAGCCCTGATGATGTGCATCGCATTAACTAGGAGGACGCGCTATGAAAACCTCAAAAGCAACAAAGCTACAGCTTTATGATGAAATAGCTCAGAAAGTCAGCTACATAGATAGTATAGCTTCATTAGTTTGTGCCGCAAATAACGCCGATAGCGCGGCAAACATAGACGCGGTAGCGCTGTGCTCTGACCTAGCCAAGGATATTAAAGAGCTGGCAAGCTTGATGTTAAGAGCAGAACATTAACCCTAAAGCCCCTTTTGGGGCGCTTATTAAATACAAAAGCCCTCGCAGATGCAAGGGCTTTGGAGTGGTTATTGGTGCTTGGATGCTATCATTTTTGTGTAGTGCGATGTTTTTATCACTGCTGTTGCGACATGCGACATTAGTATTGCATTCAAGCCTGTTGACAATATAACGCATCCACCTACTAAGGAATAAGTAACTGCCAACAAAATGCCAAGCACCACCGCAATATAACCAACAATCATAAAGAAAAGCGCCACACCCAACCCGCTGCTTTTTTCGGCTTTTTTTAATTCATGATTTAAGCGGCGCTCGTCAAAATTAATTATGCTGTGACAGTGTTTGCAAATTGTGGCATTTTTATGGATTAATTCCAGACAAAACGGGCATTCTTGCTGCTGCGCCTTGGCTTTCTCTATTTGCTTTTGGGCTAGTTTTTTCTCTTCAAGTTGGGAGGCTTTGGCTCGTTGCTCTTTTTCCCTCTGGGCGCGTTGGATTTTTTGTCTAATTTCTTCGGTGTTGCTGCCAATTTCGATGGCCTTTTTACAGCCAACGCAACGGATTAAATCTCCTTTGTTGCCCTCGTTTTCGGCATCGCAGTGTGGGCACTTTGTTTTCATGATTTCACCTTTCAAAATAACAATTATAACACAGAGCATTGGTACTGCAATCCTTAGAAAAATGTTACAAAAATCATACGATAATTGGATGAAAAATGTTACAATATTCATAAGTAAAGCAATATCTTTGTTCTTGCAATCGCAGGGCTTTTTTAGTATTATTGCTCATGAGGCGTCGAAACCTCAGAAACAGGCGGTTATCCGCACCCGAAAGACTGGCGGTTTTTTTGTGCCTAAGCATTTTGTATCTCGTTTAAATGTTGTTTGGTCACAGAATACTTTTAGCATAAGATTTCTGTTTAGTTATGTCGGGAGGGCGGAGAATAAAACACCTTCGGGGAATAATCCCGCTCCACCTGTTTGGGGTTTCGAACCTCCCGACGCCCTTAGTTGGGTAATTTTCGAAACTAAAAACAGGAGTCAAAAATGACAAACTTAATCACCGCCGACTTTAACGGCACTCAGGTATTATTCCAAAACAACGGCTACCTTAATGCCACATCAATAGCAAAAGGTTTTGGCAAACAGCCAAAAGACTACTTAAAGACTGAACAAACAAAGAGTTATATTACTGCATTAGCAAAAAGCATAAGCACTAGGACAAAAATCCTAGTGAAAGAAAATCAATTAGTTAAGGTAAAGAATGGTGGGAATGACAGAGGCACATGGCTACACCCTAAATTGGCTGTTCATTTCGCCCGTTGGTTATCAGCCGAGTTTGCTGTTTGGTGCGATGAGCAAATCGAAAGCATCTTGTACGGCAAAAGCCAGCCCAAACTAGACAGCTTATCAAACAGCGACGACCGTATCGGCCTGCGTCAAGCCGTCAGCGCTTTGGTCACTAAAAAAGGCTTGCTTTACCCCGATGCTTACGCGCTTATTCATCAGCGTTTCGGTGTTGAACATCTTGAGGAAATGACAGTCGGACAAGTCAACGAAGCAACACAGTACATTCACGAAATCACGGTTAGCAATATTCTTGAAGGCGAAGTCATGCCGCGTGAGGCTGTCGAGCGCCCACGATTGATTAACGAAAAGCGAGAGAATAGGGTTGCCGCAATAGCACTAATGCGCGCAGGAAGCCTAGCCAAAGCAAAGCAAGACCGAATTATTGACAAGCTAGAAGACCTACTTTTGCAGGCGAGGCAATGCATTGCTGAACATAATGACTGTAACGGCATGGTTCACGACGGACTGACAGAAGCGAGATTTCATTTCAGATTTAATCACGAGGAAAGCAAAGAAGCTAACGCAATAGCGGATAGTAGATTTACCAAGCGCTTTTCATAATCTTTAAGCCCCGTTAATTCGGGGCTTATTTTTTTTCGACACTTACCCAGTCGATTTTGTTATTTTTATAGTTGATAGTGCATTCCCAATGGCTTCGCAGAGGCACGCCAAAACTATTTTGAGCATCAGCGTCAAAATAAAATCTTTCAAAGTCATATTCAGAGCCATCGTGAAACTTTTCTTTTTTTCTTTTTGTTTTTTGATACTCGCCAAAAACGGTAGTGCTGGGCGACTTTAATCGATTGAGCACTTTGTTTTTGCATTTTTCAAATTTTCTATCGGCTTCACTGGGTTTCAACAAAAACCACGAACCAATGCCGCTAAAAACTACCACGGCAACAGCCGCTGAAATCAAAATTATCTTTTTCATAAGATTTTCTCTCAAAAGACAAATACTATCACAACTTTATTTCAATGAAAAATGTTACAAAAATCATACGCTAGATGTCTGAAAAATGTTACAATATTCATAAGTAAAGCAACATATTGAGAGAAAAAATAAAATGAGCGATAAAAGCATGAAAGTCGGATTAGAGATTGTCGATGAAACAAAAGAGTTTAAAAGCCTGAAAAAAGGCATTGATGACTTAGAGCAGGCAGGCGTTGAAGTTGATGATTTAACAAAAGCGACAAAACAACTAGCGCAAGCGCAATCAGAAATCAGCAAACAACAGGGGCTGATTAATCATTTCAAAGCGCTCAAAATAGAAACCAAGGCAACAAATGACGCTTTTGCGACAGCAACAAAAGAAACAACCAAGCACGCAAAAGCCCTAACGTCGCTTGAAGACGAATTAGAAAACAATCAGCAAGCATACGATAAAACAGCTGACAAGCTGGATAGATTTTCCAATCGCCTACAGCAAGCGAAAGATAGAGTTAAGCAACTACAGCAGGCACAAAAAGACGATAAACGCCGAGATTACACTGCGTCAATCGCAAAAGCTAAAAATGAAGTTGAGCGCTTCACAAAGGCCAAGAAGAAACTAACAACACAAACGCGCGAGACCAAGGCCGCATTGCGTGAAACTGAAAAGGCTGTCAATTCAGAGAAAAAGGCGCTAGAAAAAGCATTAAAGTCGTCATCACAACTTAAAACAAAGCAAAACCAACTCAGCCAATCGCTACAAGAAACACGCTCAGAATTAAAGCAAAACGGCATCAGCACAAAAAAACTAGCAGAAGCACAAACCCGATTAAATAACAAAACAAAATACCTGCAAAACTCAACCAATCATCTCGCCAAAAAAATGCGAGCCGCGCGTGAAGAGATTGAGAAAACAGCAAAAGCAAGTAGTGACGTAGCGGCAAAAACGGGAAAATCAGCGACCAGCATGGGCAGTCTAGCACTAAAAGCTGGGGCTGTAGGTGCGGCAATTGCCGGCGTTGTGCTAGTTGCCAAAGAAATTGTCACGACATTTACAGATGTTGACCGTGAGTTTGACAGAATAGAAAAGTCATTTACCGAAATCACAGGCTCAACAGAAAGTGCAAATGTCGAAATGGGGCGCATGATTGACGTTGCCAATCGCCTTGGCTTATCGTTTACTGAGGTATCACAGGGATACGCAGGATTTCTAGCGTCAGCAAAAGGCGCTAATTTCACATTCTCTCAGTCATCAGAGTTATTTGAAAAAACAGCGCAAAAAGTATTAGCACTAGGTGGCAACACGGAAAATGTGAATGGTGTTTTGTTGGCCTTTTCACAAATACTGTCAAAAGGAAAAGTTGCGACGGAAGAGCTTAATCAAATAGCTGAGAGATTGCCCGGCACATTCCAATTCGCAGCTGACGCAATGGGGGTGACATCAAGCGAATTGCGCAGAATGCTGGAGCAGGGAAAAATCATGTCAAATGAGTTTTTGCCCAAATTTGTTGAGCAGCTTAAAGCGACAGGACAAATACAAGAAACAAACGCCCAAACAGCAGCAAAACTAAAAAATGAATGGCAACTATTGGTTAAAGCACTAGATGACAGCATCGGTGTATCTGATGGCGTGCAAAAAACTATGGGAGGTCTGGCTCAAGGCATTAAATTAATGCGCCACGAGGCAGAGGGTAATATCAATCTTATTCCCGATGGTATGGCGGAAAAGGTTGCCGAGTCTATCCCTGTTTTTAACTTGCTTTACAAGGGGGTAAAAAAAGCAGGCGAGGCTATTGGCGAGTTTGTGGAAGAGCAAAACAAAATTGGGGACGCTAACGCTCGCGTTAAACAAACAACGGACGAATTGGTGCAAGCGCTAGTTAAATTGAATGAAGCCCGAAAAGGTGGTGATACGGCCGCTGTTGCCAAGGCGGAGCGAGAGTATGCCACTGCGTTAGAAAGAACAGGCGAGGCCTACGGAAGCCAACTAATTGACGAGGGGAGCAGAAGTGGCAATGTTTTAAAATTAAAAGAGGAAATAAAAAAACTAACTCCCGAATACGAAAAACTAGCCCAAGCCGTCCGAGACGAGAAAGCCGCCGGCCTAGAAAGCACCACTGCATACCAAGAAAAAGCCAAAAAAGCCGATGAACTAAAAAACAAAATAGACGCATTAAAGCAAGCAACTAAAGATTTATCACAAGTGAAAGTCGGCGTTTTAGCAAAAGAAGACGCGGAAAAAACACAACAAGCAATTGACGGCATTATTAAAAAGCTAAAGGCTCAAAGTCGAATAGCAATTGACGCAAGAACATCGCTTGATGCCATGAACGCGGCGGCTGAACAGCTTCGCCAAACAGGAGAGACGGAGTCGGAATACTACCAGTATGTTAAATCTCAAATCGCGGCGCTAGCACCACTGGTTCAAAAGTATGAAACATCTGTTAAGAGTTTGCGTGACCGGCTAGCAGAACTGAGTCCGGCGCACGAAACAGTCGCTCAAGCCGTCGAAAAAACCAAGGCAACACTCGACGAAAGCGTAACAAAAACGCGCGAATATGAGCAAGCAATAAAGGCGACCGGCAAGTCGTTCAGCGAATACGCAACAGGTGTCAGTGAAAGTGAGCAGAAAATCATTAACGGCACTGGCGCTGTAATTGAAAAGTTTAACAAAATGGCAGGCAGTTCCGAGCAAGCTGGCAAGGCTATTGGAGGCTACTTGACTGATGCGCTGTCAAAAGTCAAAACACCGGAAGGCATGAAAGCACTTGTTGCTGAATTAGAGAAAATCCCAAACAAAACCAAAGAGATTACTAAGGCAATCGCTGAATTAACAGACAAAAAACTCGGCCTAAGCACAAAGCAAGTCCAAACAGGCATTCGCGAAAGCGCACAAGAAACCATTGACCAATTTAGTGTGGCGGCCAAAAGTTTTGGCGGCGACATCAAATCAATGGAGCTAATTTTCAACAGCGCCATGCAAAAAATGAAAAGCGCCGAGGAAATCACGGCGTTAAAAGAGCAAATGCAAGCAACAGGCCGTGCCGCCGGTATTTCCTCAAAAGAGATTGAACGATTAGCCAAAATCGCAACAGACGCGGCAAA